>JGI994J12354_10002272_pt1 | contig 18815 bp, 16 predicted proteins | sample IntmicLarv3ML3BL_FD_12354 | JGI IMG/M metagenome (IMG submission 12354)
TTAATTGGAATTTGCAAAGAAGATGCAATCATGTTATTATATTATGCCATGAAAAATTGTCGAAAAAACTTGATATTTGTTTTAGCAGTACTCATCGTACTGTCGATTTCGGCGTGCGGAAAACCCGAGCCTGAACCTATACCCACTGTCAATCCATATGAAGGCATGGTGAGTGTCTCGGACGGAATGCAAGGGCTGATGTGGGTTCCATTGCATGAAGAGATTGCCGCTTGCTCCCTCGATTACGAGTTGTTTGCTCAGGATGGTGAGTACATCTCATATTTAGGTGATTCTCCCAAAACAATGCGTGGTATTGATGTTTCAGAACACCAGAGGGAAATTGATTGGCAGATGGTAGCCGCGGACGGGGTGGAATTTGCCATGATACGAGTCGGATACCGGGGATATACCGAAGGAAAAATCCGAGAAGACGCATATTTTCGCCAGAATATTGAGGGCGCAAAAGCAGCCGGTATAAAAGTGGGTATTTACTTTTTCTCTCAGGCAATCACTGTTCAGGAAGCCAGAGAAGAAGCGGAATTCGTTTTGAGCCTGATTTCAGACTATGAAATTGATTTTCCCGTGGCATTTGATTGGGAAATAATCGGCGGAGATGAGCAGGCGAGAACCGATGGACTGGACAATGAAACACTTACTGATTGTGCGCTGGTATTTTGCAGTATAATTGAAAATGCCGGATATGAGAGCTCAGTATACTTTTACCGCAGGCTCGGCTATTTTGAGTATGACCTCAGTAAACTGGCTCATCTTACATTCTGGGTAGGGGCACCGGGTGAACTGCCGGATTTCTACTATGAGCACGACATTTGGCAGTATTCTTTCACCGGAAATGTCAGCGGGATAGAAGGCGATGTGATCTTAATATATACTTTAAGCACCCGGAATCTTCCACTTAGGCATAATACAACTAAAGAAAATACATAGAAAACCGGACTGTATCGTTGGTATATACAGTCCGGTTTTTTATTATTGTGATGAAATAAGGTCGTTGAGCTTATACAGCATAAGAAGGCGCAGCCTCTGATTGTGGTCGTCAAGATCAATACCGAAAATTTCTTCAATGCGCTTGGCATGATAAATGACATTGTTTCTGTGCATGTGAAGAAGAGTAGCTGCCTTCGTAAAGCTGCGCTCAAGACAGAGAAATATGTACAATATGCGATAATAGCTGGTTTTGTGTTCAAGGTCATAACGGCTGATCTCATCCAGAATTCCGCAGTTCAGTTCATCGCCGGAAAGAGCACTGTAAATGTGGTAGTCAGAAAACCGGTATATGCGGCTTCCGATGGAAGGCTGTCCAAGCATACGGTCCGACAGGCTTGATTGTGTGAGTTTTCGACCCAGGTCAAGGGACTGCCGCGCCTGACGATAGCTCTCCCGCAGTGTTTCGAGTCCGGTAGATTTTTCACTTATACCGGCGTAGCCTTTTGAAGCGTCAAGATAGTTTGCAAGAGTGGAAAGGAAGTTCTTTCTGCGGCTCTCACTGGTGCTCAAATCCGGATGCATAAGGACACAGCCGTTGTAGAGAATCTGGCGCACGTTCGGGAAAATCGCTGAGAGGTTCTGCATAGCGTGCTCAAGATACATCTCTGAGCTGCTTTCGTGTGCAATTAAAACAGTGTTGTAGTCACTGGTATAAGCAGGGGGATAGACAAGGCTTCTTTCCACAATTTCCCTGGGTGTGGAGACACGTCCCTCAATCACGTCTATTATGAAATAATCAAATTGCTTTCTGAGGTAGTCTCCCGTTGCCGATGCAGGCTGCAGATAGACCTTTAGCTGGTCTATAAAGTATTCATAGAGCTGGAGTGCCCCGCGTGTTGCAGGGGTGTTGCTGCAAAGCATAAGGACGAGAAAACCAACAGTGTCATCTTGCGATATTGCAGTCAATGTACTGTCATATGCCTGAATGTCGCTGGGAGGGATGATTATGGTTTCTCCTGTATAATAATCAGGGTTAAAATAACCATAACTCCTCAACTTATTGAAAGAATCCTGAGTGAGGTAGCCAAGCTCCAAGAGTTCCCAAAAAACCATGTCATCAGTCTCGTGCTCCCAAGTTGTGGCAATGGTTTTAAAAGAGGGAGTAATAACAGCAATCGGGTTTCCAAACACGCGGGAACTGATATCCAGAAGCCTCTGGACACCCTCATGCCGGGAAATAGACAGCTCAATATCCTGACCCCAGTTCCGCAAAAGGTTCTGAAGTCCAAGCATTTCATTAAAAATCTGGATTATTGAAACCTCGGTATGCAGAATAATGCAGTTTGTCAGGTTGAATGCTGTTTCACGGGCTTTTGGACATATATAAACTACAGGAGCAGATATAGGACTATCGGGAATACTGTCCATATGGCAGAAGTAAAGAAAACGGGGGTCTATGCGGCCATCCTCAGGCATCAGTTTTATACCGGAAACCCAAGTGCCTCTTTTCTCCAGCAATATTTCCGGATTCAGATAATCCATATATTCTATAAGCATTTCTATTGGAATATCCATAAACACACCTCACAAAGTCATTATACTGTATTTTAACACATTTCTTTGTGTAGTTCTACAATTTTATTGTTAGACAATCTTACAAAAAATCGCATGTGTTATACGTCAATAGATGTGTTTTTTGAAGAACGTGCAAGAAAACACTTCAATTAGGTTTAATGAAAGCTTAGAAAAAGAAAACCCACCGGCAAAAAGTGCCGGCGGGAGATATTGTTATATATTGTTGTTTAATACAAAAATCATTGCATTATGATCTTGGTGTAGGTCTGCTGTTAAAATCAAACTTTGGTTCGGTACGCGAAATCAATCTTCCAATATTTCCGCTGTGTTTAAGTATCAGAAGAAGTGCGCAGAAGAGCGTAATCACATTGACAGTCGCGTCTTTGCTGAAAATAAGCATTCCCAAGGGAAAGAGCACAGCAGCACAGACACTTCCCAGCGATACGTAGCGGGTGAAGATGACAATGAGAAGGAAAGCAAGCCAGCAAATAATTCCGACCGGCCAGTTTACTAAGAACACAACAAAACCGCCGCACAGAACACCTTTTCCGCCCTTAAACTGATAGAAAGCGGGGAAAGCATGACCCATCATAACACAGAAGCCTGCAAAAGCCTTGCCAATGTTTGTATAGTTAATTACCTCATTCGGGTCTTTAACAAAACCCATAAGCCAACCGCCTACAAGAACAGCGATTACCGCTTTGAGAATATCCGTAGCGAGGACAAGCGCGCTTCCGGCAAGCCCAAAAATCCTGTAGAAGTTTGTAAGACCTGCATTGCCGCTGCCATAGTCTCGAATATCTTTTTTCCAAATATATTTGGAGGAAATGATTGCGCCGTTTATACTACCGAGGCCATAAGAGATAATAGCTGTGAGAAGTAAAAGGAAAAATTTTGCCATTATTCGGTGTCTCCCTTCTGTCTGATCTTCATTCTGATGGGGGTGCCCTCAAGACCAAATACACTGCGGATTTGATTTTCGATATATCTTTGATAAGAGAAATGGAACAATTCACGGCTGTTACAGAATACTACGAAACTGGGCGGCTTTATACCGGTTTGAGTCATATAGTATATTTTCAGCCTGCGGCCTCTGTCACTTGGGGGCTGAACCCTTGCCTGAGCATCAGCAAGAACATTATTTAACATGCCTGTGGTTATACGCATACAGCTTTGGTCGTGCACAAAGTTTACTAGCTCGAATATTTTCTGGGTGCGCTGTCCGGTGAGCGCCGAGATGAACAGTACAGGGGCATAGGTCATGTAGCTCAAATCGTTCAAAACACGCTTGCGCATCTTGTCCATAGTGTGGGTATCTTTCTCAATGAGATCCCATTTATTAATAATAATAATGCTGGCTTTTCCTGCTTCGTGCGCCATTCCGGCAATCTTTGTATCCTGCTCGGTGACACCTTCACGCGCGTCTATCATAATAAGGCACACATCACTGCGCTCTATTGCAAGCTGGGCGCGCATAACAGAGAACTTCTCTATTCTATCGTCCACTTTGGCTTTTCTGCGGATGCCCGCCGTATCAATAAACAAATAACTGCCGTATTCATTATCAACGTCTGTGTCAACGGCGTCACGGGTGGTACCCGCCATGTCACTGACAATTACTCGCTGCTCACCTAAAATTAGGTTTATCAGAGAGGACTTGCCCACGTTCGGCTTTCCGATAACCGCGACTTTTATTTTGCCGTCGTCTTCGTCATCCTCAGACTCCGGAGGAAAGTGTTCCAGACAGGCATCAAGGAGATCACCGGTACCGTGTCCGTGGACAGCAGAGACTGCAATTGGATCACCCAATCCCAAATTATAAAACTCATATATATCAGGATTGGTCATGCCGGTAGCATCCATTTTATTTACAGCCAAGATCACAGGTTTTCCTGCGCGGAGAAGCATATTTGCAACATCTTTATCCGCTGCGGTTATACCTGTACCAATTTCTGTAACGAGTACGATTACTGTTGCAGCATCAATGGCTATCTGTGCCTGCTCACGCATGAACAGGAGTATTTCGTTGCTAGTTGTCGGCTCAATACCTCCGGTATCAACAATGTCAAAGGAACGTCCTGCCCATTCGCACTGGGCATAGAGTCTGTCTCTTGTAACACCGGGGGTGTCTTCAACAATCGACAGGCGCTTTCCCGCCAGACGGTTGAAGAGCATGGACTTGCCAACATTGGGGCGGCCAACAATTGCCACCATAGGTCTTCCCATAGGTATCGACCTCCTTTTGTTTTCAGCTTAAAATCGCGTCTAAAAACGCGCCGCCATCTTGAGGAACGGGAATGACGGGAACACCAAGCTCACGTTCCACGTCCGGAATGGATATATCGTCCAGAAAGACGTCCTCACCGTGGCGAATCATATTTACAGGGATGAGCAAGCGGCTGCCAAGAGGTTTGCCCTTTAGCTGCGCTATGAGGTCGCCGCCTGTTATAAGTCCGGCTACATCTATTGTATGCCCAAAAAAGTCATTAACTATCTGATATACGCTACCGTTTATTTTACCACATGTTTTTTCCAATGTCACCAGAAGCTTTTTTATAAACGGGGCAGCCGATACACCGGTTGCAACAGAAAAAGAGGATATATTGTTATTATTTTCTAATTCTGCGAATGAAAGTGCGGAAGTAAACTCCGTTTCAAACAGCCTCAGCATTCCCACGCCGTTCTCCAGCTGGGGGTAATCCTCATAGTAATCATCAGAGGGAAGCTCAGCTTCTGCCTTTAAATAGAGCTCATCCGAGCAGAAGAAGATTCTGCTTCCGTGATTAGCAAGACATTTATTGGCATAGTGCTCCACCAGAGAAACCGTCTCAGCTGCTCCAGCCTTATCAAAGGGCTTTAGCGCCGGAAGGTATTCACGGTATTTGGTGAGACCAACGGGAACAATTGAAACGCTATTCACATTAGGATACAAAATGGCTAGGTCTTCCATGCTGCGGGTGAGAGCTGCGCCGTCGTTTATTCCGGGACAGCAGACAATTTGGCAGTTCATGGTCACGCCGCCTTTTGCCAGACGTTCCATAACCGTATATCCATCAGCACCAACCGGGTTTCCCAAGAGCTTCGCCCGAAGCTCAGGCTCTGTTGCGTGCACCGATATATTTATCGGGCTGATTTTAAGGTCGATAATCCGCTGTATTTCTCGATCAGACAGATTGGTAAGGGTGATATAGTTCCCCGTCAGGAAACTAAGGCGCGCATCATCATCTTTAAAATACAGAGTTCTGCGCATTCCGCGGGGAAGCTGATCCACAAAACAAAAGAGACAGCGGTTGGAGCAGGCTCGTGCCTTATCCATCAGATATGTCTCAAACTCAAGACCCAGATCTTCGCCCTCCGCTTTTTTCACACCAACAATACGCATATGCCCATCTGGGGAGCGCAGACACACAGTCAGCACAGCATCATAAGAGTAGAATTTATAATCCAGAATGTCGAGTATTTCGCCGTTATTTATTGAGACGAGAGTGTCGCCCGGTCTGGCTTTGTGTGCCAGAGGGCTTTTGGGGTCTATCGACTTTATGATATTGTTCATAAGCTCCTCCGCACAGATGATTTTTTGGTGATATGGAGATAAAAGTTCGATACATAAAAAAGAGGCGGGATTTCCCGCCTCTTTTTTAATTACTTCGCTTCGGCGATGTTCAGTACATCGCGTCCGTTGTATTTGCCGCACGCCTTGCAGGCGCGGTGGGGCAGGCGATAGGCTCCGCAGCTGGGGCAAGCAACAATGCTGGGAGTCTCAAGCTTCCAGTGGGAATTGCGCCTTTTGTCCCTTCTAGCCTTGGAAGTTTTTCTCTTTGGAACGGCCATGTTGACACCTCCTGTTTTAGTGGTTAGTTGTTTAGTGGTGAGTGTTCAAGAAACAACTGACCACCGGTTACTCCTCATCTATATCCAACAGCTGCGCCAGAGCAGCAAGTCTTGGATCAACCTTCTTTTTGCAGGAACAGGGTCCGTCATTTAAATCCGCACCGCAGTTTCCGCAAAGCCCCGCACAATCTTCTTTGCAGAGGAATTTGGATTCCATATCCAAGATGAAGCAGGTTTCCAAAACCTCGTCAAGGTTGAGGAAGTCGCCGTCAAGAAGGAAGATATCCGCATTCTCCTCGTCCTCAAGCTCAGCAGCAAGGGGGACTTCAAGTTGGAGAGTTTTTACTGTTTCAAATTCCTTCATGCACCTGTCACAGATACACACCATGTCTGCTGTGATGTCGGCATGAAGATTGAGCGCGCCTGCTGCGTTTTTAACGATGCCCTCAGCATAAGGGGGAGCGTTAAACCGCACAATTGATGGATAATCTGGATTGAGGCTTTCAAGCTCGCACTGAAAGGGAAGTGAAGCACCTGAAATTTCTATGATATCTTTGAGATTGAGTTTCATATAGCACCTCGTATATGCGCGCACAGTCGCCTAAGTATTATAGATTATATATACCCGCTTGTCAACAAAAAAATCCTTGGAATTGTGAGATAAAAGTACCAACAATTATTACGGAATCATATTGCCTTAGTGTAGTTTAACAAATACACGAAATTGCGGATAGAAACGGTTCCGCAAAGGAAATGCCTGTTGCAAGGCAGGTGCATATAGTAAGCTGGTATGTGTTGGTGATTATACAGGTCAAAGAGCAGAGTGTCAAATACATTTTAATTGGTATTTGTGCGCATGATATTTTTGTGCTACAATGGCGGCGGTGATTGATATGAAAGAACTTGTAATAACAAAAAATGATGCGGGACAGCGCCTTGACCGGTTTGTGGGAAAGGCGGTTCCGCTGCTGCCGGAATCTCTTGTTCAGAAATACGTGCGCTTAAAGAGGATAAAGGTCAACGGCAAAGGCGCAAAGCGTGATACACGAATGAACACCGGAGATATTATACAGTTGTATGTAAACGACGAATTTTTTGAAAAGCCGTCGGAGGACAATGCGTATTTAAAAGTATCCGCTCCGAAGCTGGACATAGTGTATGAGGATGAAAATATCATACTGGTGAACAAGCCTGTGGGTATGCTCTGCCACTCCAGCGGCGACTGGACACAAAATACGCTGGTGGCAAATGTGCAGGCATATGCATATGCGAGCGGAGATTGGAAACCGAGAGAGGAAAACAGCTTTGCTCCTGCTCTGTGCAACCGCATAGACAGAAATACCGGAGGCATTGTGATTGCCGCTAAAAACGCAGAAGCTCTGCGCATAATGAATGAGAAGATTAAAGAGCGCGAAGTGGAGAAGTATTATCTCTGTGTTGTCCACGGACGACCCCGTCCGGCTGAAGGGAAGCTCACAGGCTATATCTTCAAAGACGCGAAAAAAAATCAGGTGTATGTGAGAAACACTCCGTCGGCAGGCTCAAAAACCGCAGAGACGGAGTATAAGACACTGGCAACGAAGGGCGGTTTGAGCCTTTTGGAGTGCCATCTCCTAACGGGAAGAACACACCAGATTCGTGCACAGCTTGCAGCCGCGGGAAATCCGCTTCTCGGGGATGGGAAATACGGCTCAGAGCGGCAGAATAAGCCCTATAATGAGAAGCACCAAGCGCTATGGTCATACCGACTTGAGTTCGTGTTTAGGAGTGACGCAGGTGTGCTTAATTATCTAAATAGCAGGAAATTTCGAGTGGCAAAAGTCGAATTTGCAGAAAAATACTTCGATTTTAATTTTTCCCATTGACTTTTGTATGTGTGGACGGTATATTTACCTTACTTTCTTTCTTGCTATTAATGGTAACTTTTCTGCCTGACAGAAAAACAGTGTTGTCAGAGTTTAGATTTAAAAGGAAGAAAGCTCCGGCTGATATAGGTTTTTTAATGTAAAAATGAAGCCTTACAGCTTGTTTAATTCTGATGAAATGGGGGAGGATAAATGTCCAAAGAGCTCATACGCCTGGTAAACTGTACAATGGCGTTTGACGATGAGATCGTATTAGATTCGATCAATTTGTATATTAATGATAAAGAATTCCTCACACTGCTTGGTCCGTCCGGTTGTGGCAAGACGACTACCCTTAGAATTATCGGTGGTTTTCAAAAGCCGACATCGGGCGATGTTCTGTTTGATGGTGTGAGGATTAATGATGTCCCGCCGCATAAGCGGAAAGTCAACACTGTCTTCCAAAAATACGCCCTTTTCACTCATTTAAATGTGTTTGAAAATGTGGCGTTTGGTCTTCGTATTGCGAAAGTGTCTGAGAGCGATATTGAGAAGCGTGTAACAGAGACACTGGAACTGGTCAACCTCGCAGGATATGAAAAACGAAGTGTTGGGTCCCTTTCAGGCGGGCAGCAGCAGCGTGTTGCCATCGCAAGAGCAATAATAAACAGACCGCAGGTGCTGCTTCTGGACGAGCCGCTGGGCGCGCTGGACCTTAAGCTCAGAAAGGACATGCAGATTGAGCTGAAAAAGATACAGCAGCAGGTTGGCATCACATTTATATATGTGACACACGATCAGGAGGAAGCCCTGTCTATGAGTGACCACATTGTGGTCATGGACAAGGGTAAAATCCTTCAGATAGGAACTCCGGAGGATATTTATAACGAGCCGAAGAATGCTTTTGTGGCGGATTTTATCGGCGAAAGCAATATAATAGACGGCGTGATGCTGGAAGACCGGCTTGTAAAAATATACGGGCGAACCTTTAACTGTCTTGACGAGGGATTTGCGCCGAATGAACCGGTCGATGTTGTCATCAGACCGGAGGATATTGACATAGTGCCCAAAGAGCAGGGACAGCTTATCGGAAAAGTCACTGAGGTCACTTTCAAGGGTGTGCATTATGACACTATTGTGGACTTCAGAGGATTCAAGTGGCTGATTCAAACAACGGATTTTTCTCCGGTGGGAAAAAGAATCGGTGTTAAAATAGACCCGGACGGATTCCATATTATGCGTAAAAGTGAATATTCCGGACAATTTGGTGATTATAGTTCATACAGTGCGGAATATGATGAGCTCAACGCCGATTTGGATGAGGAGGAAGCCGATGAATAAAAATCCTTCTCTGAATCCGGAGCCTGGAGGGGCGAAACAAAGACCTTCCCGCATCAAAGGACTGATCCGCGGAAACCGGTATAAGATTCCGGCATATCCCTATGTGCTTTGGATGGCGATTTTCACTGTGATACCGATTATTCTGGTTGTTGTGTATGCGTTTACAAGCCAGTCAGGCGGATTTACATTGGGAAACTATGCGAATATGTCGAATTATGCGGTGGTATTTCTGCGCTCACTCTGGCTTGCATTTGTTGCCACAGTAATTTGTCTTATTATTGGTTATCCTGTGGCATATATCCTCAGCAAATCCGGTGCAGGTATGCAGCGGGTGTGTATGATGCTCATTATGCTGCCCATGTGGATTAATTTTCTTCTGCGCACATACGCGTGGATGTCTATCTTAGAGAATACAGGTCTTATAAACCGCGCGCTTCAGGCAATGGGGTTGTTTGAATTAATAAACAACATATTCGGGACAAATATCCAGCATTTTCAGCTTATTAATACACCGGGCGCTGTTATACTGGGTATGGTCTATAATTATCTGCCATTTATGATTTTGCCAATCTACTCTGTCATCGTGAAGATAGATAATACTGTAATTGAGGCGGCGCAGGATCTGGGCGCGAGCTTTGCCAAGATTTTCCGCAAGGTGATTTTCCCGCTGAGCTTATCCGGTGTAATATCCGGAATAACCATGGTTTTCGTACCCAGTGTTTCTACATTTGTAATTTCAAAACTCTTAGGCGGCGGCACACAAATGCTGCTTGGCGACCTTATAGAGATGCAATTTTTAGGCTCGGCATATAACCCGCATCTCGGCTCTGCCATTTCACTGATCATGATGGTAATTGTTATCGCGTGCATGAGCATCATGAACAAATTCGGTGAGGGAGAGGAGGCTGCGGCGCTGCTATGACAACAAGAAAATCTTCTATCGGCGGTAAGCTGCTGCTTGCTCTCACATTTGTGTTCCTCTATGCTCCGATTTTCGTATTGATTGTTTTTTCATTCAACAGCTCAAAAAGCCGAAGTGTCTGGACGGGGTTCACTTTCGATTGGTATGCCAAGCTGTTCAGAGACGCTGATGTGATGAATTCACTGTATGTGACGCTTCTGGTGTCTTTGATAGCGGCTCTGGTTGCGACAGTCGTGGGTACATTTGCGGCAATCGGCTTTTATAACATGAAGAAGAAATGGCGCAACCCGCTTCTGACTATAAGCAATATCCCCGTTGTAAATGCGGATATAATAACAGGTGTGTCACTGTCTCTTCTCTTTGTGTCGGCAGGTGCGATGTTTAGATTCAATCTTGGTTTCGGCACTCTGCTTATCGCCCATATTAGTTTTAATATTCCATACGTAATTCTGTCTGTGATGCCCAAGCTTTACCAGCTTGATAACAATATTTTTGAGGCGGCGCAGGATTTGGGATGCACATGGATGCAAGCTTTTGCAAAGGTAATTATCCCCGAAATAATGCCGGGTGTGGTAAACGGAATGATAATCGCCTTTACCATGTCTATTGATGACTTTGTTATAAGTTATTTCACGGCGGGAAGCCACGTGCAAACGCTGTCAATGACGATATACGCCATGACAAGGCGGCGGGTAAGCCCGGAAATAAATGCAATTTCAACGCTTTTATTCATATCGGTTTTAATACTGCTTGTGATAATAAATGTGCGTGAAGCCGGGCAGGAAAAGAGAGCGAAGCTGGCAGTTCAAAAGCTGACAGCCGACGATAAAATTATTAAGTAGACATATGTAACACTATGGTTAGGAGGAAAAATTAATTGAAGAAAATTGTAACAATTGTGGTAGCCTTGGCTATGCTGCTGGCACTCTGCGCTGGGTGCGGAAACTCAAATAAAGACGAAAGCAAAGGCGTTGTGAATGTTTATAACTGGGGTGAGTATATCGGTGAAGATATTGTTGCCCAGTTCGAGAAGGAAACAGGAATTAAAGTAAATTATAAGACATACGATACAAATGAGGCGCTCTACAGTGTATTAAAACAAGGTGGAGTGAGCTATGATGTTATCATTCCCTCGGATTACATGATAAGCCGCATGATCTCTGAGGATATGCTGGAGAAAATTGATTTCAACAATATCCCCAACATGTCCCTGATCGAAGACCAGTGGAGCGGAATGGAATATGATCCTAACGGAGAATATGCGGTGCCATATCTTTCCGGCACGGTGGGGATCATATACAATACAACAATGATTGATGAGGATATTACCAGCTGGAGTGCGCTGTTCGATGAAAAATACTCAGGTCAGATTTTAATGTTTGACAACAGCCGTGATGCAATGGGAATAGCTCTCAAATACCTTGGCTATTCGCTTAATACTACAGATATGGCAGAGATTGATGAGGCATTTGAACTGCTTCTAAGCCAAAAGCCGTTCCTCCAGGGATATGTAATGGATCAAATTTTTGATAAACTTGAGAGCGGCGAAGCTGCCATCGGCCCATATTATGCAGGTGACTATCTGACAATGGTTGAGAATAATCCTGATTTGGCATTTGTTGTGCCGGAAGAAGGGTCTAACCGCTTTGTAGATGCAATGTGCATACCCAAAGGGCGCAGCGAATAAGGAAAACGCCGAAGCTTTCATTAACTTCATGTGCAAAACTGAAGTTGCTCTTGAAAACGCCGATTATGTGGGATACACCAGCCCCAATAAGGAAGTCGAGGCACTTTTGGAACTGGATGAAGAGTCTGCAATGATTTCATACCCAAGTGAGGAAATTCTATCCCGCTGTGAATTTTTCATTAATCTGCCTCAAAATATTTTAGATGCTTATGATGACTACTGGGTAAGACTGAAAACCTGATAGAATATGAAAAACAATAATCCCGACAGTATTAATACTGTCGGGATTATTTGTGTTAAATCTTACTTTAGCAGAAAGGCACCTACATAGGTCATTGTGTCCTGACCGTAATAGTAGGGCAATGATGCGGCAGTGCATGTTTCGCTCACAATCAGCCCGCAGGCTTCCATAGACGGAAAGACTTTTTCAGGAAATCTGCATGGGTTATCCGGCCATGTGCAGCTCTCGCAGCGGCGGCATGAGCCGGCACCCATCGGGAGAAAATCGAGCCCTTTTTCCGCCAGCGTATCTGCCATTTTCAGCATTGAATCGCTATGCCGGCGTCCAAGATCAGAAATTCCCTCAAAGTCAAAGGAACTCTCAAGCTGAGTTGTTGTTTGAACCACCAGCCCTCTTGTATATGGTTGGCATTGGATAGTAATTTCCTCAAGGGAGCCGCATGCAGGGGGGCAAGACCAGCTTTTATTATAGCTGCGGCACTTGTCGGCTGCGCACATGTCGCGTACTTCCTGCTTAAATTCCAGCACAGAAGGATCGACGGGAGAAGAAGCAGAAAACCCGCAGGTTTTTGCAATTTCCATATACTCATTCATTAGGAAATACCTCCTCATACTCGTCAAATACCATCATTTCAATATACTTCTCCATGAAAACAGCAGAAGAGCTGAGCTCCAGATAATCACATTTTTTTGTTAACTCCGCCAGCAGAACTCTCTGATCAGGCGCAAGGGCAAGAGAGGCACCAGCTCCTGCGGAGTTACCCACATGGCGCGTTATTGACAGCACTTCAGGAGGCAGCAGCCCAATGGAACACGCGCTCTTTATGTCCATAAACGCTCCGAATCCGCCCGCTATAAGTACCTCGGCGAGATCGGAATATTTCATTGAACGCATAGCCATAAGAGTCTCAACACCGGCGCGTATAGCGGACTTTGCCAGCTGAAGCTGCCTTATATCCGTTCCTGAGATATACACATCATCAGTGAGGTAAAAGCGCTTTGTTCCGTCATCAGCGGTTTTTATTCTTGAAGCGATTTCTTCCGGGGCATCTTCCGCTGAAAGGAGCCTTCCTGTATCCGTCACGGCACCGCAGCGCAGCATCACGGAGAGAGCATCTATGAGACCGGAGCCGCAAATGCCGGCAGCTCTCAAATCCCCAATGACCTCAAGTTCGATTTTGTGGTTTACATAACGAACAACACTAATAGCTCCGGGAGTGCCGCTCATCCCGCATTCGATTTCAGCGCCTTCAAAGGCGGGACCGGCGGCAGTGGCACAGCAAAGGTAGCCGTTTTTATCGCCGATACCCATTTCACCGTTGGTGCCGATGTCTATAAAAAGGCAGGTGTTTTCACTTTGCCAAGCATCGGAACTCAGAAGTCCTGCAGTGATATCACCGCCCACATATCCGGCGAGGGCAGGGCACAGATAGAGTGCCGCGTCAGGGGAGAGCTCAGAAAAAAACTGTGAAGCGGGCGCGATGTCCCCAAATAGGCTTACAGGAGTAAAAGGTGCAATACCAATACCTGTGGGGTCGAGTCCCGCAAATATGTGTTCCATGACTGTATTTCCGGCGATTGAGACAAATACAATGTCGCCGCGGCTTTTCTTGGCGTGTGCACAAACCTTGTCAATGGCAGTGGAGAGCTGATTGCGTATAACAAGGCTAAGCCTGTCCAGACCTCCGTCTTTGCCGCAATACTGTATTCGTGAGATGACATCTGCGCCAAAAGCCCGCTGCTCATTTCTTGAGCTTTCAACCGCCAGACGCGTGCCTGTCTGGAGATCATAAAGATAGGTGGCAACAGTGGTAGTACCAATGTCTACCGCTATTCCAAGTCCTTCTCCGCAGGGCGGTATTGAGGAGTCTGCTGTTTCAACTTTTTTAAGGGTCTCAGTTTCCGGTATTACGATTGCGCAGTCACCTTCCGGAATCCAGTGACATGCAAGAAGCTCCGCATATTCTGTGGTGCGGTGCTCAGCTGGTTTTTCAATACTTTTAAAATTGCCGGTTGCGTACACTTTGCATTGGCGGCAGGTTCCGTTGCCGCCGCAGGGAGCGGATATGCCGGTGTAGTCCTCACCAAGGAGTGCAGTTAGAATGGTTGCATTGTCAGTAGTCTCGAAGCTTCTTGTCTTGCCATGCTGTGTTACAGTCATTGTGATGGTTGACATAATTAATTTCAGCCTCCGATCAAATAAATGCTATTATATATATTTCTCTGCCTCCCAGTGAACAGGGGCATTAGATTCCAGGCTCTTTTTTACATCAAGGACACGCTGATTTTCACTGCCGCGCCATTTTAGGAGCAGGCTTCGGCCGGAGAGGACAAAGAGACCGTCAACAAGCACATCACACAGCTCAAGAAAGTCCTTCGAGCCGGGGATAGTGTTCTCCATGAGATGCTCAAATGTCCAGCCGGAATATACCCAAACATTCAGACCGGCTTTTTTTGCCGCCAAAGCTATTGTAGCACAATCCTCTGCCTGTGAAAAGGGTTCACCGCCAGAAAATGTTATACCGTCTGTTAATGGATTTGACAACATGATATTTATTATCTCATCCACCGGTATTTCTCTGCCGCCATCAGGGTCATGGGTGTCAGGATTGTGGCAGCCGATACACCTGTGAGGGCAGCCCTGGGTGAAGAGCGTGAACCTAAGCCCCGGTCCGTCAACTATTGAATCTTGTACATAATTTGCAATACGCATAAAATCACCTGTTTTTTGAATTGAGGGTAAATGTTATAAAGAAAAGCTGAAATATACCTGTGAGAAGGCTCCCGCAGACTATGTGCCTCGGGAGCCTTGAACTTATATATTATTGAAGTGAATATTAGATATCATGCTTGACGCGGTCAGATTCCTCGGCGCGTTTTGCATTGTTGAAGCGGTCAAGAGTACCTACTAAATAGCCGGTAATGCGGCGTATGCGCTCAAAGCCTACATCATCGTTGGATTCGCGTCTTCCGCAGCCGGGACACTGGTCTTTTATGATACCGGAAAAGCCGCATATGGGGTCACGGTCAACAGGATGATTGATTGATCCATAGCCTATTCCGCTCTGTTGCATATAACGAACAACTTTTTCAAAGGCTTCCAGATTATCGGATGGGTCTCCGTCCATTTCAACATAACTGATATGTCCGGCATTTGTCAGCGCATGATAAGGAGCCTCAAGTCTGATTTTTTCAAAAGCGTTGGCGGGGAAGTAGACAGGGACATGGAAGCTATTGGTATAATACTCTCTGTCTGTCACGCCTTCGACAACACCGAAGCGCTGCCTGTCAATCTTTACAAAGCGTCCGGCGAGTCCTTCAGCAGGAGTGGCGATAAGTGAGAAGTTTAGATTATATTTTTTACAGTCCATGTCCAGACGCCTGCGCATGTGAGCGATGATTTCAAGACCTAGATTCTGGCTCTGTTCACTTTCACCATGATGGCTGCCAGTGAGTATTTTGAGTGTTTCTGCAAGCCCTATGAATCCAACAGAGAGAGTACCGTGCTTCAGAACTTCTTCAATGGTATCCTCCCAGCCGAGATTCTCGCTGTCAATCCATACGCCTTGTCCCATTAAGAAGGGGAAGTTTTTGACCTTCTTTTTACACTGGATGGCGAAACGTTCCAGAAGCTGGTCTGTTACCAAATCCATTTTGTGGTCGAGGTCATCGAAGAAGACACTTAGATCACCTTTGGATTTAATCGCAACACGCGGCAGGTTTATGGAAGTGAAGCTCAGATTGCCTCTGCCGTTGCAGATTTGGCGGCTGGGATCATAAACGTTGGAAATTACACGTGTGCGGCAGCCCATGTATGCAATTTCTGTTTCGGGTTTGCCGGGCTGATAATACTGAAGATTAAAGGGTGCGTCAACGAAGGAGAAGTTGGGGAACAGGCGCTTTGCCGAGCAGCGGCATGCCAGCTTAAATAGATCATAGTTGGGCTCGCCGGGATTGAGGTTGATTCCATCTTTCACCCGGAAAATCTGAATGGGGAATATGGCGGTTTCGCCGTTACCCAGCCCGGATTCTGTGGCAAGCATAACATTGCGCATTACCATACGGCCTTCCGGAGAGGTGTCCATACCGTAGTTTATACTGGAGAAGGGTGTCTGAGCACCGGCACGGCTGTGCATAGTGTTCAGATTGTGGATGAAAGCCTCCATTGCCTGATAGGCGGCGCGGTCGGTCTCTTTGTATGCGTAATGCTGGGCGGCTTTCTGAGCTTTTTTCATAGCCTCTTCATCGCCGTATTTTTCAATAAGTATGGGAAGCTCGGTTTCCTGATATTTTTCATATCCTTCGAGCTTGGGATACAGTCCGGTTTCCTTCTCAATTCCGAAAATCATGGACTTTATCTCGTCTTCAGGATCCTCAATATCTTTCCATAACAAAAGTGCTTTGGATAAATTCTGACGGTAAAGGCGTTTGTATGTCTTTGTGATACCGTCTGCCATGCCGTAGTCGAAATTAACGACACTCTGACCGCCGTGCTGGTCATTCTGATTGGACTGAATGGCGATGCAGCACAAGGCTGAATACGAAGCAATATCGTTAGGCTCTCTCAGGTGTCCGTGACCTGTGGAGAAGCCGTTTTTAAATAGTTTTAGAATATCTATCTGTGTGCATGTTGTTGTAAGTGCGAGAAAGTCAAGATCATGAATATGAATGTCGCCCTCAGAATGGGCTTTTGCATGTTCCGGCTTGAGAACAAACATATTATAAAACTGCTTGGCTCCTTCTGAGCCGTATTTGAGCATAACGCCCATTGCGGTATCGCCGTCAATATTAGCGTTCTCCCGCTTTACATCGCTGTCCTGGGCATCAGCGAATGTGATCTCTTCAAAAGTTTGCATTAGACGAGTGTTCATCTGGCGTATGCGGCTGCGCTCAGAGCGGTAGAGTATGTATGCCTTTGCTGTAGTAATGTAGCCATTGTCCATTAACACACGCTCGACAACGTCCTGAACATGTTCTACATCCGGCTCAACATTTCCTTCGACTTCAAGAATCGAGCAAACCTCGTCGGTGAGACGGTCTGCAACATCACCGTTGTTGGGCTTGTAAGTTGCGCTGAAAGCTTTTGCGATTGCTACAGAAATTTTTTCCCTGTCAAAGGGAAGCATTCGTCCATCTCTTTTCTTTATATGTTGAATTGCCATTGCTATTTCCCCCGTAAAGTATTCTTTTTATCTATGTGTAAGGCACCGTATAAAACGGAGCGGATTTGTAAAACAAAGGACTTGATGGGGCTAATAAATCCAGTTTCGCAAAACTGGATGGTTAGAGATAGAGCACAATATATTGTGTCCACAAAAATGCGGCTCATACATATGGTACAACAAATGAGAGGTGATGTCAAGTGCAAAAAAGGCAACAAGAAGTATAAATGCTAAAAGGGAAGTATGCGCAATATACTATATATTGACATGCCGTGTTATAATAACCACGAAGTGGTTATTATAACAGGATAAAAAAATCCGCCTGCCGGCGATTGCTGGATATACTATGAATATCCTCGCAATAATGGCATAAAACAGCACTATAATCTGGATTTCTGGAGGGGAATTTTATGGGTAAGGGCGTTGCAATCAGCAGAGCTGCGATTAAGACAAATGCGAAAAATCAGATGAAACTTGCAAAACCGCATCCTATTTTGGTGACGATGGTGTACTGCATAATAATATGGGTACTTAATTTTTTGTACAATAGCATCGCCGGGACTCTGGATGCTGAATCTGCGATGTATAGTATGCAGGTGAGACAAAATGGAATTCCAAACATCATGTATCAGTACAGACAAGGCGGGATGGAAGCAACAGCATGGGCGATTTCAGTTGCGTTGTCGCTGATGTCATCAATTCTTGGTCTGGGATTCACTATGTATGCGCTCAAGGTTAGCCGTTTTGAAAATGCCGGAACAGGTACCCTGTTTGACGGATTTACGATATTTTTCAAATTCTTAGGGCTGATTATAGTGGAAGCTGTTTTGGTTTTTCTCTGGAGCCTGCTATTTGTAATTCCCGGAATAATTGCAATATACCGGTACTCAATGGCGGTCTATATAATGATAGATAACCCGGATATGTCAATAATGAGTTGCATCAGAGAGAGCAAACGGATGATGCAGGGGAGGAAAGCAGAGCTGTTTGTTTTGCAGCTTAGCTTTATCGGGTGGCAAATACTTGCGATGATACCATTTGTGGCCTTTTGGGTTGTGCCATATGCGGCGGTTACAGAAGCAAACTACTACAATGCCCTTCTAGGTCTGGAACAGCATTTCGGTGGTTTTGGCGGCAGTGAAGGCGGCGGCTGGCAGCAGAACCGTGGCGACAATCAACGACAGGACTACAGCAATTGGCAGCAAAATAATGGTGATAACAGCGGAAATAAAGATAAATCCAATGAAAAACCACCGTGGGAGAAATAA
>JGI994J12354_10002273_pt1 | contig 18811 bp, 19 predicted proteins | sample IntmicLarv3ML3BL_FD_12354 | JGI IMG/M metagenome (IMG submission 12354)
GCAGGAAATAGAGGAAAAGATTCATTAACAGTATATAAAGATTCTAAATATCCAGAAGTTGTAATAGACCCAGGATGTACAAATAATGGATGGAATGGATGGTGTAGAAATAATCTAAATTTATCATTAGGGATAACATCAATAAGTGGAATGTATAAACAAGGATTAGATAAGAGTGAAGCAACAGGGATAAAATACAATGGTAAAGGGACAGGAGTACAGAATGTAGATACATCTGGGCAGTCGTGGAGTGGATATGTACAGAGTAGGAATGGGTATGAGACTAGAGCTTCTGATATTACAGTTAAGAGAGATACAGTTAATCCTACATGTACAGGAGCACTTACAAAGGATCCAGCATCACCTGATGGAGATAATAGTTGGTATAAATCATCAATAACATTTACAATATCAGGATGTAAGGATTTGGGGACAACAGGGGTAATGAGTGGATTAGCAGGAGCAGCAGTAACATCAGGAGGAGCACCTACAACTGAGAGTTCGTATAGTGGGACAAGTAGCAGTAAATCACAAACAGCTGATACAACTGGGGCAACATGGTATGGGCATGCAGCTGATAAAGCTGGAAATACTTACACTAGTAATAGTCATACTGTTAAGAAGGATGGAACAGCACCAACATGTAGTTGGGGCACTCAAGGTAGTTATGTTGATTCGTTTACTATAAGTGTAAGCAGTAGTGATACAGGAGGAAGCGGGATGGCAACTGGATATCCAACTAAAACTAGCCTTAGTGTACCAAGTGGTCAGTCTTCAGGGTCAGTCTCAGCAAGTGTAAAAGATAATGCAGGTAATACTGGTTCATGTTCAAGGTCTATAGGTTCGACAACAATGTATTATATGAATTTTTGCGGAACAGGACTTAGTTGTTCTAATGCTGGATGTGCATCTGGTCAGACATATTATACTGGTACATGTACTTGTTATGATGGATCAAATCTAGCACATGCCTCATTTTCTTGTAGTGCTACTCCTTGCTGGCAGCAGTGTCAAGGTCAGACTGGCTATTATGGATCAGGTAATTGTAGTACTGGCTGTTATGCATATAATCAAAGTTGCTCTACTTGTGGTTGCAAGTCAGGTACTTGGTATAATGCATGGGATTTTAGTAGTAGCAGTGTTTCTGGCTGTAGTTCGTATACTGGTACAAGCAAACCTGTTTATAAGACAACTTAAATAGTATTTAGAAAGCTAAAATATAAATTAATTGTAATGTTATTGGAATGGTAGAAATATCATTTCTTTTTCTTTGTTTGGTCTAAAAAAAAGCAATAACTTTTTAAGTTATTGTCTTTAAATTTTAAGAGTGTTAATTAGCAAATTCTTTAAATATATCTTTATTAAAATTATGTTGTATCTCCTCTTGTTTATGAAGTTCTTCTGTTGATATTAAGAAGTAAGTGTAGTCTAGTACATCTGAACCATTTGAAACTATTGGGTCATCCCAAGTTAAATCTAAATGAAGCCATTTATTATCAATAAATACACCATTCCAGATATGTTCTTCACTAGTTACTGATACATTTGGAATATTATATCTATCTAATAATATTGCCATTGCATCAGTATAGCCACCACAAACAGCAAAACCTTCTATAAATGGACCATAAGCAATATTTGAAGAATATTTGACTATATTGCGGTCACTTCTGTCAGAGTCATATTTAGTATTTTCTATTATATAGTCATGAACTATTTTTATTATTTCTCTTTTATCAGTAGTATCTTTAATCTTAGTATCTATTAGTTCTTGAACTTTTTTTTCAATACTAATTATTTGTTCTGGAGTATAGGATTTAATAATTTTTAAAGTTACTTTCCCTAAAGTATCATAACTTGTTTCAATGCTTTTAAAACTGTTATAAGGATGAACAAAACTATTTAAAGCTGATACTTTTTCTTGACTATCATTAATATATATTACATCATTTATACATTCTGAATAGTCTTTATGGCAGAAAAAAGAAAATTCTTCAATACCACTATTTAGAATAGTATAATAAACATTTAATATTTCTTCTTTACTTGTAATATTAAATTTATCTGTAATATTTACAAATCCATAATTGTAGTCTCTAGTATACTCATTACTATAATTCAAGGATACATTAGTTTCCCCACGTAATAGTTCATAAGTATATTCTACTAATTCTTCTTTTGCTAAATAAACACCTGTAAAAATAAGCAACATGCCAACCCAAAATACAAATCTTTTCATAGTATCACCAAATTTATTCTATCATGCTTAATATTAAAAGTAAATTTATGGTAGAGTATTTTAAAAATAGTTTACAAAAAAAAACATATACTTAGTACATGCTTAATTATTTTTCCATGTTGTTATGCATTTTAGTTAATCTAGATTTACGTCTAGCAACAGTATTCTTATGTAATAATCCACTAGATGCCATTTTGTCTATATTTTTAATAGCTACATCTAGTTTTTCTTTTGCTTCGTCTTTACTAGTAGTGGTTACAGCTTTTTCAAACTTTTTAATAGAATTTTTAGCTTTAGCACTTTTTTCATTGTTTAATATTCCTTTTTTTGCACTAACTTTTACACGTTTTTTAGCACTCTTTATATTTGGCATTTTCTCACCTCACTTTTAAACTATATATATTCTAGCAAATATATGCTTAAAAAGCAAATAAATTATTAAAAAAAGCAAATAATATTTCTGGGTGATAAGAAATGCATGAAATAGATTTAAGTAAATATAATATTAGAACAGACTTAATAAGTGATACAATTGATGCTTATAATAAGATGGATGGTATTATAATTGATAAAGAAAAAGTTGATAATGCAGAGATTATAAGGGTTGAAGTTTTAAGTGAAGTTCCTGATTATTTAGATAAGAAACCTGGTAAGTATGTTACTATTGCTTTTAATGATGTTACAGATATTGGTAATAGAAAAGATGTAATAAATGTTTTAACTAAGGAATTAAAAGGCTTTATTAAGTACATGAAGATAAAGAAAAGTATGAAGTGTTTAGTTATTGGTTTGGGTAATGATAGGTCTACACCCGACTCAGTAGGTCCTAAAGTTATAGATAATATAATTGTTACTAAGCATATTTTTGAGGTTGAGGGTATAAAGAGGAATAAAGAATATAGGAATGTTTCGGCTTTTGCACCTGGGGTGTTTGGTACTAGTGGTATTGAAACTATGAGTATTATTAAAGGTATTATAAAAGAAACTAGTCCTGATTTTTTAGTTATTGTTGATGCTTTAGCTTCAACTTCAATTGATAGAGTAAATAAGACAGTACAGATTACTGATGCAGGAATTAGTCCTGGCAGTGGTGTTGGTAATACTAGAGGAGAGTTATCGTTTGATACTCTTGGTATACCAGTTCTTGCACTTGGAGTTCCTACTGTTGTTGATGCAGTTACAATTGTGAGTGATACAATTAATTTTATGTTTAAGAAGTTTGGATATAGTATCAATAATGTTAATAAAGCATCAGAGAAGTTAAAATCAGTGACTAATGTTAATTATTTAGATAAAGATGTAGATATGAATGCTGCTGATAAAAGGAAGCTTCTTGGGATATTAGGTGATTTATCTGATGAAGAGATTAAGTCACTTATATTTGAGGTATTAACGCCTGTTGGCTATAACCTTATGGTTACTCCTAAAGAGGTTGATTTTGTCATTGATAAACTAAGTTTAGTTATTGGTAAAGCTATTAATAATGCACTTCATAATCAGAGTGAAAAAAAATAATCTTAGAATTTTCTTTTATTCCTAAATTAGACAAATTATTATGTTAGTTAGTTAATATAATATAGTAGTGGAGGAATAAGTATGAAAAACAAATTCTTAAAAGTAGCATTATTTTTAGTTATATCTCTATTGTCATTTATGTATACTATTAAGTGGTTAAATAGTATTAATTTAAGTTTCAAGACAGATTCACTTATTCAGAATTCTAATAGTATTACTTCTAACAATACACTTATTGAAAATGTAGTTGATTATATTGTAAAACTTGATTTATTTAATCCTACTGACATGCTTAGTAGCAATTATATAGGGTTGGTTAGTATAGAAAAAAAAGAAAAAGAAGTGCCACTTTTTATAAGTAGGGGGAAAAATGAAAATAATTCTTCTCCTATTATTGTGGAGGATGTTAATGTTAAAGAGCCGATTATTTATATCTATAATACGCATTATGAAGAGAAGTATGCTCAAAATGATGGTAAGGATGTAAGTGTTAGGGATGCAGCTAACATTTTGAAGGATAGGTTATCTAAATATAATATAGAAAGTGTAGTTGAAAAAACTAATCCACAAGATATATTAAGAGCTAATAACTGGAGTTATGGTTATAGCTATGTGGTATCTAAGATGCTTATGGAGCAGGCGAAGAAAGATTATAGTAGTCTTAATTATTATATAGATATTCATAGGGATTCATTAAGTAAGAGTTTAAGTACTGCAGTTATTAATGATAAGAGTTATGCTAAAGTTATGTTTTTAGTTGGTCTTGAAAATAAGAATTATAAAGCTAATAAAGCATTTATGACAAATATTAATAATAAACTTAAAAGTGAGTACCCTGGAATAAGTAGAGGATTATATGAAAAGGAAGGTCCTACTGTAAATGGAGTTTATAATCAGGATTTTTCTGGCAATTGTATTTTAATTGAGATAGGTGGAGAACATAATACATTAGAAGAGATTACTAATACAGTAGAAGCATTTAGTAAGGTACTTAATGATTATATTGGAGGTATCAATGGGGAAGCTTAAAGATGGTAAGTTTTTACTTATTGTGGCGTTTGCTATGTTTACTTGTTTGTATTTAATTACGTCTGGCAATTATTATGAGTATCAGGTGCGGGAGAAAACTAATTTAACAGAAGAATCTATTAAACAGTTTGAGAAAGATGTCAGTGAAGGTAAGAATGTAGATATTAATGACTATTTAGAGAATACTAATAAAGATTTGAATAATAAGTTGTCTAATTTGAATAAAGATATTTCTAATAAGATTAGTAGTGCTTTTGGGAGTTCTATTAAATATATATTTGAGAGTATTGGTAAAGCTATAAGTGATTGATACCTTTTTTTGAAAACACTTGCTTTTTTCCATATAATGTGGTATAATCTCTCTAGTAAAAGTTGAGGGGGAATTGATATTATGACAGCAGTTAAAAGTAATGAAATGGTGCTTAACAGAAAACCATTAGGTCAAAGAATTGCGAAAGGTGTTGCAGAGATAGGTGGTAGTATGACAGCGGGAGCATCAGCAGGATTTGTTGCAAATAGTTTGTTTCCAAATCTTGCATCTACAGCATTAACAACAGCGGTTTGGAAAGCTCCATTTTTAAGTTTTGGTCAACAATTTGGAGCAGTAGCAGCAATTGCAGCATTGCCGCCAATGGTTACAAACTTAGCTGTCCCAGCAGCAGGGGCACTTATTGGTTTAGCAGGTCTGGCACTTGTTAAGGGGACTGCAGCAGCTGGTAAGTTTATTGGTGCTAAGATACAAGGTGCAAGTGAAGAAAAAAGTAGAATTAGATAATAATAAATTAAAAGGGAAATAAACTTCTCTTTTTAATATGTTATTTTAAATGGTATAATCTTAAAAAAATATAAATATTATGGTGGTATTCTGAAAATAATAGATAAAAATTATAATGATAATGAAGAAGATAAAGAATCAGAAGATAGTGAAGATGATAAGGACAATGAGAATAATGATAATGATAATTAATAGAGTTTTAAAAGATAAATAATAAGAAATTAATTGTAGTAAGGAGATTATCTTTACTACTTTTTAGATAATTAGGAAATAATTGGCATATGAAGATATTTGACTTCACTAGTTAAGAATTGGTATAATAATTGGCAGATGTAAAGGTGAAGTATGAAAAAAAATATTAATATTGGTGTTGATGTTGGTAGTACTACTGTTAAGGTATTAATTACTGACGATAATTTGAATGTGTTGCATTCAGAATATAGAAGACATTTTTCGGATACTATTAAAACACTTACTGATATACTAAGTGATGTTGTTAGTAATTTTGATAGTGAAAAATTTCGTTTAATTTTAACTGGATCAGGAGCTATTACACTAGCTGACTTTATAGAAGTTCCTTTTATCCAAGAAGTAATTGCATGCAAGGAAGCTATTAAGAATTATTCAAAGCATGTTGATGTTGCTATAGAGCTTGGTGGAGAAGATGCCAAAATCATCTATTTTTCTAATTCTATTGAGCAGAGAATGAATGGTAGTTGTGCTGGTGGGACAGGGGCTTTTTTAGATCAAATGGCGGTTTTGTTAAACACAGATACTACTGGACTTAACGAACTTGCTAAGAGTGGCAAAACAATTTATCCTATAGCATCTCGTTGTGGGGTTTTTGCTAAAACTGACATTCAACCTCTTATGAATGAGGGGGCTAGAAAAGAAGATATTGCTATATCAATTATGCAAGCAGTTGTTAATCAAACTATAAGTGGACTTGCTTGTGGTAAACCAATTAGAGGAAATGTAATGTTTTTGGGTGGACCACTTACTTATTTAGATGCTTTGCGTGATAGATTTATTAGTACACTTAATCTTAATGATGATACTGCTATAGTTCCAGATAATGCACATATGTTTGTATGTAATGGAGCAATAGTCAGTAATATGAATAGTAAGAGTTTTAATAAAGCGGTTTTATTAGAGAAGATAAAGAAAATGGCTAAATTTAAAGAAAAAGAATCTGATTCTTTACAGGCGTTATTTAAAAGTAAAAAACATTATAAAGAGTTTACTGATAAACATGATAAAGAGGTTGCCAAAACAAATGATATTTCTAAATATAATGGAAATGCCTTTTTAGGAATAGATGCAGGTAGTACTACTGCTAAACTAGTTTTAGTGGATGAAATGGGTGCTATTCTTTATTCAATATATAAGTCAAATAAAGGTACACCAGTTGATACTATTAAAGACATGCTTATAGAGTTATATTCTGTAATGCATGATGGTATTAATTTAAGAGTTAGTGGTTCTACTGGTTATGGAGAACAACTTATTAAGACGGCTTTTAACCTTGATATTAGTGAGATAGAGACAATGGCACATTATACAGCTTCTAATCACTTTTTAAAGGGTGTTACATCAATAATAGATATTGGTGGGCAGGATATGAAGTTTATTAAGATTAAGGATAATGCAATAGATACTATAATGCTTAATGAGGCGTGTTCATCTGGTTGTGGTTCTTTTATTGAGACTTTTGCAAAATCTCTTAATATAAGTATTGAAGAGTTTGTGAGTCTTGCTGCTCAAAGTAAGAACCCAGTTGATCTTGGAAGTCGTTGTACAGTATTTATGAATTCTAAGATTAAACAGACACAAAAAGAGGGAAGACCTCTTGGAGATATCTTCGCTGGTCTTTCATATTCAGTTGTTAAAAATGCTTTACTTAAAGTTATGAAGATTAGAGATATTAATAGTTTAGGTAATAAAATAGTAGTTCAAGGTGGAACTTTCTTAAATGATGCTGTGTTACGCTCTTTTGAGATAATTACTGGTAAGGAAGTAGTAAGACCTAATATAGCTGGACTTATGGGTGCTTATGGTATTGCAATAATTGCAATGAATGAATATAAGGAATATGTAGAAAAGTCAGTTAGTAGTAATATTTTATCATTAGAAGAGGTTAATAATTTAACTGTTAAGACTAGTCATTCTAGATGTAATCTTTGTGAGAATAAATGTGGTCTTACAATTAATATGTTTAATGATAAGAGATTTATTTCAGGAAATAGATGTGAACGTGGTAGTGGTAATAGTGGATATGTAAATAATTTACCTAATATGTATCAATATAAATATGATAGGTTATTTGATTATGAATCTCTTAGTGAAGAAGAAGCTAAGAGAGGGGTTATTGGAATACCTAGAGTTTTAAATATGTATGAAAATTATCCTTTTTGGCATACAATGTTAACTAATTTAGGATTTAGAGTAGTGTTATCTGACCAATCAAATAGAACTATGTATGAAAAGGGAATAGAGAGCATTCCTTCTGAATCTGTATGTTACCCTGCGAAACTGGTTCATGGTCATATAGTTAATTTATTAGAAAAAGATGTTAAAACTATTTTTTATCCTTGTATAATGTATGAAACAAGGGAGTTTTCATCTAGTGATAATATTTATAATTGTCCAATAGTTACCTCTTACTCGGAAGCTATTAAGCTTAATGTAGAAGAACTTAGAAGTGAGAAAATAGAGTTTCTTAATCCATTTTTACCTTTAAAGAAAGATTTGCTTGCAAAGAAGTTATTGGAGCTTGATGAGTTTAAGAAATATAATTTTAAACATAGTGAATTAAAGAGTGCTATTGATGTAGCAATAAAAGAGCAATATGCTTTTAGAAAAGATATTATTAATAAGGGTAGAGAATATGTTAAGTATGTAAAAGATAATAACGAAAAAGCCATTGTTTTAGCAGGAAGACCATATCATTTGGATAAAGAGATTAATCATGGAATAGATACAATGATTAATAGTTTGGGTATGGCAGTACTTACTGAAGATAGTATTTGTTATGATAGTTCTATTAGTTCTAATTTACGTGTTGTTGATCAGTGGGCATACCATTCTAGAATATATCATGCTGCTGATGTTATTAGTAAATATGATAATTTAGAACTTGTAAGTTTAAACTCTTTTGGCTGTGGTTTAGATGCTATTATTACTGACCAAACAGAAGAAATATTGAAGTATAATGGAAGACTTTATACCACTATTAAGATAGATGAAATAAATAATTTAGGTGCAGTTAAGATTAGAATGCGATCTTTAATTGCTTCTATGAATAAGAGAATAAATGAACGTAAGTATGCTACATATAGATATAAGAAAAAATTGTTTACTAAAGAGATGAAACAAACACATACTATACTTGTTCCAGATATGTCGCCTTTTCATATGGGTCTTTTGACTGAAGCTATGAAGAGTGAAGACTATAATGTTGTGTATTTAAAAGATACTAGTGATTCTATGGTAGATACTGGTGTTAAATATGTTAATAATGATGCTTGTTATCCTTCTATTATTGTAATTGGTCAGTTAATAGCAGCACTTCAATCAGGTGAGTATAATTTGGATGATACAGCAGTTTTAATTTCGCAGACTGGTGGGGGTTGTAGAGCTACTAATTATATTGGCTTAATTAGAAAGGCTTTAAAGGATGCTGGGTTTGCTAATACTCCTATAGTGTCATTTAACTTTAGTGGGTTAGAGAAAAGTCAAGGATTTAAGCTTACTCTTCCACTGGTTAAAAAAGTATTAATGTCTGTTATTTATGGGGACTTACTTATGAAACTTAGTTATCAGACTAGACCTTATGAAAAAGTTAAGGGTACTACTGATAAATTATATGATAAATGGTATGATACTTGTAAGAAGGCGATATGTTCTTCAAGCACTAATGAGTTTAGAAATAATATTAAGAATATAATTAGGGATTTTAATGCTATTGAAGTTAAAAACATTACTATTCCTAAAGTTGGTATAGTAGGAGAAATTCTTATTAAGTATCATCATTTTGGTAATAATAATTTGGCACTTTCTCTAGAAGAAGAGGGAGCTGAAGTGATAGTTCCTGAACTTATGGGATTTGTTAAATATAGTGCTTATAATAATGTTGTTAAGTCTAAGATGTTAGGTGAGAGTAAAGTTACAGCATTTTTCAGTAGAGTTATGCTTAATATTATTGGATGGTATGAGCTTACTGCTAAGAAGGAACTTGCCAAAACTAGGTTTAGAAGTTTAACTGATATATATGAACTTGCTAATAATGTAGAAGATATTTTGTCAACTGGTAATCAAACTGGTGAAGGATGGTTCTTGACTGCTGAGATAGTGGAACTTATTAAGAGTGGTGTAAATAATGTAGCTTGTGTGCAACCGTTTGCTTGTTTACCGAATCATATAGTTGGTAAAGCAGTAATAAAAAGAATAAAAGAACTTTATCCAGAATCTAATATAGTTGCAGTAGACTATGATCCAGGTGCTTCTAAAACTAATCAAACTAATAGGATAAAATTGATGTTATCAATAGCAAGAGATAATTTGAATAGTGCTAAAAAGGAGAATAGTTATGAAGAAACTCAGTAATGATGAAAATATTGCAAATCTGCATAAGAGAAAAATATTGTGGTATGTTATTATAGTTATGTATGTGTTAGCAATAGTAATTGCTTTTGTTTCACTATTTATAAATGAATGGTTTATGATTGTGTCTTCTTTAGTTTTCTTTGTTCTTGCAGTGCATTTTAAAAATAAGAGAGAGAGTATAGTTATTAATAAAATTTATGATTATGTGGATGATGGAGAAGGTATAAAAGCTATAGCTAAGGAACGTGAAAAAATAAAAAAAAGAAATAAAAAGGCACAATAATGAAAATAGTATCATGGAATGTTGCAGGTATTAGAGCTGCATTAAAGAAGGGTTTTGCGGACTTCTTTTGGGATATAGATGCAACAGTTTTTTGTGTACAAGAAGCTAAAGCATTAGAGAATCAGATTGATTTTAAACCTGAGGGTTATTATTGTTATTATAACCCTGCTACTAGGCTTGGATATTCTGGTACTATAATTTTTAGTAAAGTATTACCAATGTCCGTAAATTATGGAATGGAAGAGTTTATTCATGATGATGAGGGAAGGCTTATTACGCTTGAATATGAAGGTTTTTATTTGATAAATACTTATGTTCCTAATGTAAAAAGGGATTTATCAAGGATGGATTACCGAATGGAATGGGAAGATAAGTTTTTAGAATATGTAGCTTTTCTGGAGCTTGTCAAACCAGTAATTATATGTGGAGATTTTAATGTTGCACATGAAGAAGTAGATATTAAAAATGCTAAAGCTAATATTGGTAATGCTGGATTTACTTTTGAAGAGAGAGATAAGTTTAGTAGGTTACTTGATTATGGCTTAATAGATACTTTTAGGTATTTGAATCCAGAAGGGTATGATAATTATACTTGGTGGAGTTATATGAAGGGTGTAAGAGAACGTAATATTGGTTGGAGAATTGATTATTTTCTTATATCAAAATCTTTGAGGGATTCATTAATTGGTGCTACTATATACAAAGATGTATATGGTAGTGATCATTGTCCTGTTGGAATATATATAAAATAAAAATTAAAAAAGAATTAGTGATTAATAATATTTCGCTGTTTTTGTTGTGAATTCTTTGCTATAAATGATTATTTGTGGTATAATGTGTCGCAAGAGGGGATGGTATATTATGAAAGCTGTTGAAACAAATGAGGATGTTATATATTGGGAAATTTTAAAGCATAAATACTTAGAAATGCACAAAAATGTGGGGGGGGGTTCAATAACCAAGAGAGTAGAATTGCCCCAAGTTTAATATCATTTTTTTACAATTTATTTCCGACTCCATATTTTGATTTGGGTTTAAAAAGTTTTGAAAATAGATATGTTATTAGTGAACATGAAATAGAACAAGATGGAAATGGTGCTCAAGCTTTAGAAGTGCATTCTAAAGCTGAGCTTATGGGTATGGCAAATTTATATAAATATATTAAAAATTATGAAGTATCTGCAATGACAGGGGATGATTTTTCGATATTTGAACTTCAAGAGTTACATAGAAGACTTTTTGCTTACACACCATATCCAGAAGCAGCTGGTAAGTTTAGGAATATTTCTGTCTTTTTGCCAGGTAGTGGGATATCGATTAGTCAGCCTGAAAGAATAATTTATGATTTTATTGATTTAAGTTATGATTTTGAACAAATTATGAATTTACCTCTAGATACAAGTGAAGAGCTCATAAGTTATGTACAATCATCAGTGATTTTAAGTACAAAGTTGATTAAAATACATCCATTTAACGATGGTAATGGAAGAAGTATTAGAGGTTTATTAAACTTGATGTTTAAAAAAGCGAATATTCCACCAGTATATATATCACCAGAAGATAATGTGGTTTACAGAAAAGCTTTGGAAAGTGCCATGGCTGATGAAGAATATGGTGGTGGGAATTATGATGATATAACATCTTTTTACCTTTATAAAATATGTGATTCTTTAATTGAAATAACAGATGCTTCTTTTAATAAGCCAGATGAAGTTGGTGGAGATGGTTCTAGTGATGTAAAACTATATAAAAGAGGTGATTTAAAAAAATACTCTATGATTTCTAAGTCATAAAGTATTTTTTTATATTATATTTTCTTTATATAATTTATTTTTCTTATACAGTGTTTCATGAGTACCAGTAGCTATTAACTTGTTATTGTTAATTAGAAGAATCTTATCTGCCACTTTTAGAACTTCATTATCTTTTGTAATAATCATAATAGTGTGGTTTTCTTTTAGTTCTAATAATATTTCAATAATTTTTTCTTTAGCTTTTTTACTGAATGTACTAAAGGTTTCATCAAATAACATTATCTTTGGCTCTCTTAATAGTACTCTAGCAATACCAAGTAAGTATTTAACTTCAGAGTTTATGTTGTTGGCTTCATTATTTATTACTGTTTCATAGCCGTCTTTTAAGTTAATTATATAATCATGTATTTCTAATTTTTTGCATATTTCAATTATTTTTGTCATGTCTTCTTCAACAATGCATAAATTACTTTTAATGCTCATATTGAAGAATATTGGTTCTTTAAATACGGAAGATACTAAGTAAAAATATTCATCTACATTATAATCATTTATATTAAACTCATCTATTGTAATAGTTCCTTCATGCTGTCTGTTTAATCTTAAGAGTAGATGGAATATTCCACTCCTGCCACTTCCTGATGGTCCAGTTATAGCTGTTATTGAATTTTCTTTAGTTTTAAATGATAAATCAGATAGAGTAGGATCATCTTTATAACCATATAATATATCTTTGAATACTATTTCACCTTTTGGTTTTTCATTTATTATTTTATTGTCATTTCTGATGTCTCTACTATATTCGAATATTTTATTGTATCTATTGAATGATACTTTAAGGTTTCTAAATCCAGTATTTACTACAGCAAATTCACTGAAGTTATCAACTAATTGTGCATAGTAGTTATATATTACCATTAGTACTCCAAGTTGCATATCTCCTTTTGATATTAAATAAATTCCATATATGAATAATCCAATTCTAAATATTTCGATTAATAAGACAGTACTAAATTTGAAAATATCTTCAATAACTCGTTGTTTTAACCATGATTCTGAGTATTTGTTGGTTTTCTTTATTACTCTTGTTTTGATTGGTTTGAATATATTTAATGTTTTAATTTCTTTTATACAAAGAAGTAGTTCGTGTAAAGCACTGGTTTTACTATCTAAGTTAGCTGCTCTTTTTTGATTTAGTGTTTCTATTTTCTTACTTGATAGGAATATAAGTATGAAAGCGATTAATGATACTATAATGCCCGCTATACCTATGAATGTATTAATCATAAAGAAGTAGATAAAGATGATAACAAATTCTACAACACGACAAATTCTTATTGTTAAATCACACCAAAATGTACAAATAACATTTATATCATTGTTCATGATGTTTATGTATTCACTTAAAGAGATTCTTGATAAGCTAAACATTGAATTGTTGAATGTTTTGTTTAAAGCTAAGTCTGTATAAATGTTATATAATTTGTTATAGAACTTATGCCAGGAGTAAGTATTCATAACATCTGCAATTCTATATACAACATACATTCCTATAAGAATAATCCCTAATATGTATGCATTGTTATAATCCAGATTGGTTATATTATCAACCATTAAACCAAAAATAATGGGTATTAGCATAATTAATGCTCTTGAAGCAATTGATGTTCCCATTTTGAAACTTGTTTCCTTCCAAGCTGTCTTTAAAACTTTTTTATTATTCATAAACTTCACCTTGGATAATTATATCATAAATTCTATTGTAATATGCTTAATTATAATGTGATTGTACACAATAATTTTGAAGATTTACATTTAGAGTTGTTATTATATTTTTTAGATAATTATTGTTATGTTTTGGTGTTTGATAAGGATTTAGAAATGTATTATAATATTGATAGGTGAAGTTTATGAGAAATGATTGCAAAGTTGTAGATGAAGAAGTAATTAAAGGCTTACATGAAAAATATGTTAGTATTCAAGAAGCAAGAGAAAAGGTTCGTGAGTCTTGTTTGGAACTAATTGAAGTTGATTTCTTATTTGCTGGTTATATAAAACATAAATTACAGCAAATGATTTTTGCTAAACATATTGTTACAGTTTTAGGAGCAGGTGGTCGTAAAAAGCAGATAGATGCTAGGTTAGTTGTTTTTTATTTAAAAGTAAATCATAATATACATGTAAAAGAAGAGAATATTTCTTTTGATTTTGATAATAACTTGTGTTACATAAAGCTTACTGATGATATTATGGCTAAAGTACAAATGAAAAATGTAACAGGGATAAAAAGTCTTATTCCTTATGAAGACTTGAAGAGTCTTAAATAGTTTTATTTTGGTAATATGATTATGAACTTGCATTTACAATTCAAAAAAGAGTTGACAACTGAATAGTAATAGCATATAATTTGATACGTGAATGAAAAAGGAAAGCGATGTACCTACATCCACCCGATCTTGCGAATAGCGATGGGTAAATGCCTAGAAGAGATAACTTAAGTTATCATTTTAAGCTTTTGAGTGGGTATATTGTACCCACTTTTTATATTCGTTGGAGGTGTTATAATCGCAAATTCAAAAAATAGTCTGTTAATTAATGAACAGATTAGAATGCCACAGGTTTTGGTTATTGGTCCTAATGGGGAGCATGTTGGAGTTAAGCCGATTAGTGATGCGCTTACTTTAGCAACATATGCAGGTCTTGATTTAGTATTAATCAGTCCAAATGGTAATCCACCAGTATGTAAAGTGATGGATTATAATAAGTATAAGTATGAGAAGACTAAGAAAGAAAAAGAAGCTTTAAAGAAACAAAGAGCAACTATGCAGGAATTAAAAGAGTTTAGATTGTCTCCATCTATTGATGTAGGTGATTTTGAAACGAAAATTAATCAAGTTACTAAGTATCTTCAAAAAGGAGATAAAATTAAGCTTTCTATTCGATTTAAAGGCCGTCAGATGGCACATACTGAATTAGGACGTGATGTACTACTTAAGTTCTATGAAAGAATAGCTGATATAGCTGATGTTGAACAACAACCAAAATTGGATGGAAAAAATATGATGATGTTATTAACGCCAAAAAGATAGCAAATTAGGAGGAGAAGTTATGCCAAAGTTAAAAACTCATAAGGGAGTTAAAAAGGTATTAAAAGTTAGAAAAGGTGGCACTATTTCTATAGGTGCACCTGGAGAAAGACATAATACTGGTAAGAAAAATAGAAAATTTAACAGAAAAAATAGAAAAGGGTCAACTTTAGCTAAAGCTGATCAGAATAGATTAAAGAGTTTAATCTAATTAGAGTAGAAGTAGAAGGAGGAATAAGAATATGACAAGAGTAAAAACTGGAGTTACTACAAAAGCTCGTCATAAGAAGGTATTAAAAGCAGCAAAAGGGTATTTTGGAAGTAAACATAGATTATATAAGACAGCTAAAGAACAATTAATGCATTCAGGTCAATATGCATTTAGAGATAGACGTCAGAAAAAACGTGAATTTAGAAGTATGTGGATTGTTAGAATTAATGCTGGTTGTAGAGAAGAAGGAATTAGTTACTCTAGATTTATTGAAGGATTAACTAAGGCGGGTGTAGAAGTTAATAGAAAGATGTTAAGTGAGATAGCTATTAATAATCCTGCTGAGTTTAAAGCAATTGTAAAAGTTGCTAAAGATGGACTTGAGGGAAAAGCTACAAGAGTAGAAGCAAAAATAGAAAAAGGTGTAGAAGTTATAGCAAGTGATAAAGCTCCAGCTAAAAAAGCTACTAAAGAAGAAAAAGTAGTAGAAGCAGCTGAAGAGAAAACAGTTGAAAAGAAAGAAGCACCAAAAAAAGTTGTTAAGAAAACAACAAAAAAATAAACATATTGGTGAATTGACTTATCTAGTGCCTAAGGGTGATGAGTTTTAGAAGCTAATAGAAGAAAAAACAAAGAGGAGAAAAAATATGACAGTAGTTTCAATGAATTATTTATTAGAAGCAGGTGTACATTTCGGGCACCAAAAAAGAAGATGGAATCCTAAGATGGGTGAATATATATATACTTCACGTGATGATATATATATAATTGATTTACAAAAAACATTAAAGAAAGTAGAAGAAGCACATGCTGCTATGAAAGATATAGCTGCAAATGGTGGACAAATACTTTTTATAGGTACTAAGAAACAGGCTCAAGAAGCTTCAGAAGAATGTGCTCTTAGAAGTGGAATGTACTTTGTTAATGAAAGATGGTTAGGTGGTACTTTAACTAACTTTAAAACTATCAGACAAAGAATTAAAAGACTTGATGAAATAGAAAAAATGGAAGCAGAGGGAACTTTTGCTTTACTTCCTAAAAAAGAAGTTATTCAAATTAAAAAGGAATATGAAAAATTAAATAAAAACTTACGTGGTATTAGGGAAATGAAGAGAATACCTAATGCTATAGTAATAGTTGATCCTCGTAAAGAAGAAATTGCTATTAAGGAAGCTCGTATTTTAAATATACCTATATTTGGTGTAGTTGATACTAACTGTGATCCTGATATGGTTGATTATGTAATACCTGGTAATGATGATGCTGTTAGAAGTGTAAAACTTTTAATAGGTGTTATTACAAATGCTATTTGTGAAGTTAATGGTAAAGAAGTAGTTGATTATTTAACTGATGAAGATAAAGCAAATGTTGAAAAAGCATCTAAAAAGACTGAGGCAGTAAAGGAAGTTGAAGCAGTAAAAGAAGAAATTGCTGAGACTGTTGAAGTTAAAGAGGTAGCTCAGGAACCTGTTAAAGTAGCTTCTGAAGAAGTGAATGAAGAAGTTTCTAGTGATTTAAGCCTTACTGAATTAAAAGAAATGGCAAAAATTAAGGGGATTAAGGGTTACTCAAAAATGAAAAAAGATGAGCTATTAGAGGCTTTAAAATAGTAGGAGGTAACTATGTTTAGTGCAAATGATATAAAGACTTTAAGGGAGACAACTGGGGCAGGAATGCTTGATTGCAAAAAAGCCTTAGAAGAGTCTAAAGGAAATATGGATGAAGCTATAGATTGGCTTCGTGAAAAAGGTATTTCTAAGATGGCAAAAAAAGAATCAAGAATAGCTGCTGAGGGTTTAAGTGATATTTTAATAGATGGTAATACAGCTGTTATAATAGAAGTTAATTCAGAAACTGATTTTGTTGCTAAGAATGAAGAGTTTAAGAACTTTATTGAATTAGTTGGTAAGACTGTTTTAAATGGTGATGCAACTGATGTAGAAGGTGCTATGGCACTTAATACTGATAAAGGTACTTTAATGGAAATATTAACAGCATTAGTAGCTAAGATTGGTGAAAAAATTAGTTTTAGAAGATTTGAGAAAGTTACTAAATCTGATAATGAAGTTTTTGGTAGGTACCTACATATGGGTGGTAAAATTAGTGTTCTTACTATATTAGAAGGAACTAATGAAGATGTTGCTAAAGATGTATCTATGCATATAGCAGCTATGAGTCCTAGTTATATTAAAAGGGATGAAGTACCTGAAGAAGTATTAGAAAAAGAAAAAGATATAATTAAAGAACAGGCTATTAATGAAGGAAAACCAGCTGATATAGCTGAAAAAATGGTAGCTGGTAGAATTAATAAATATTATAAGGAAGTTTGTTTATTAGAACAGGAATTTGTTAAAGATCCTGATATGACTATTCAGACTTACTTGGATAAGAACAGTATGTCTGTTAAAAGAGTGGTACGTTATGGTGTTGGTGAAGGAATTGAGAAGAGAAATGATGACTTTGCTAGTGAAGTAATGAGCCAGATTAGTGGAATTAATAATTAATGGTTGAGTAATCAATCATTTTTTTTGTCATTTTTTGATGTAAAGTTGGGTTTGATAAATGGGGAAATATATATAATTTTTAGTTAAAGATGTTATAATTAAAAATAGGAGAAGCATACATGAAAGTAGTTATTAGATTGTTGAGAAATGCATATAATGTTTTTAAATCTATGGATAAATTGCTGTTGGTGGTATCAGTAATACTTTTTGTATGTGGTCTTATAATGATTTTTTCTGCTTCTAATATTGCAGCTTTTATGCGTTATGCTGGAAGTCCGTATAGGTTTTTAGAAAAACAGTTGTGGGTTTTAGGGGCAAGTTTACTACTATTTATAGTAATTGTCTTGTTTAGTACACGGTTTTATAATATTGTTTCGTGGCCATTACTAGTTGGTATAGTAGCGTTACTTATTGCAGTGCTTTTTTATGGTAAGATAATTAATGCTAGACAATCTTGGTTTCCAATTGGTGACTTTCACTTTCAACCGAGTGAGTTTGTAAAGGTTATTATGGTCGCCTGGATGGCAAGCTTTTATGAACTCAATAGGAAGTCACTTAATAGTAAGTTTACAATTTGGTTTCCACTTATTATTTGTGGATTTGTATTTATACTTATTGCAAAAGAACCAGATTTAGGTACGGCTCTTATATATGCTACTATAGTTTTATTTGTATTTATTTTAATACCAATTAAATTAACTTTAAAAATAAAAACTTTATTTATTTTAGGAGTGGCGGTTGGCTTTTTCTTACTGTATTCAATGGCAACAGGTGGTGACTTGTTACAAAATAGACAGTCGTCTAGGTTAG
>JGI994J12354_10002274_pt1 | contig 18810 bp, 20 predicted proteins | sample IntmicLarv3ML3BL_FD_12354 | JGI IMG/M metagenome (IMG submission 12354)
ATACATCGCCTTCTTGCTCCGACACTTTTAGACGCAAGATTTTATCACACTCTCGTCCCATAGTGTTGGGACAAACACCCTATCACTATTTCATAGAAGTGAATCTAAATACCGTAAAGATTTCTTGTTTCGCTGTACTGTGAGAATTTCTACGATACTTATGTAGACAGCATTTATGTTAAAAAATGGCAATCTTACAAGATGGTAAGCGAAATATTCGTTCTTTTGCATAAAAATTGGGAGGAGTGTTCTCTGTTCACCCCTCTTTTTATTGTCTAAATAAAAAATAAGGTTATAAATGTCTGATAACAGGAAGGTTGCCGCTATCTCTTTTTTCAATTCCCGCCTTACCTCTGTAATAAGTATTGCGTTGGTTTTATTCTTGATTGGACTTGTATTCTTAATCGGTTTGCTGGGAAATAAGTTATCGATTTTCGTGAAAGAAAATATAACATTCTCAATTGTGTTGAAAGATAACCAGAAGGAGGCTGATGTAAAGAAGATGCAAACGACATTAGATGCAAAGCCCTATATAAAGTCAACAGTCTATATCTCCAAAGAACAGGCAGCTAAAGAGCTGGAAATGGAGCTTGGTGAAAATCCTGAAACTTTTCTTGGCTTCAACCCTCTGCAATCATCAATAGAAGTTAAGCTAAATTCGGAATATGCAAATCCCGACAGTCTGATGATGATAGAAAAGGAAATAAACAGTTATACCTCTGTATCCGAACTGATGTATAGAAAGGACATGATGGATATGGTTAACGATAACATGAAGAAAGCCGGTGTTATTCTGTTAGCTCTTGCTGTGATGCTTATGCTTATATCATTCGTACTGATAAGTAATACAATACGTTTACTGATTTATTCGAAGCGCTTCCTCATCCATACGATGAAACTTGTTGGTGCAACACCGGGGTTTATTCGTAAGCCTTTTGTACGATATAACATAGTAAGCGGTATAATGGCCTCTATACTTGCAATATTAATGCTTACAGGTTCGTTATATTACCTACAGTCTGAATTGCATGATTTGGTTCAGATCATAAACGTTACTACATTATTAATCATATATGGTTCCGTATTTGTTCTTGGTATTTTGTTGTCTGTTGTAGCGACAGTTATTTCTGTCAACAAATATCTTCGTATGAATGTGGATAAGTTATACTATATATAAATATTAAAAATATGTCTAAGACTAATTTTGCCTTTGGCAAGGAAAATTTCATGCTGATTGCTGTAGCAGTAGTGATTATTGCGGTTGGCTTTATATTAATGAGTGGTGGAGCCTCTGAGGACGGCGTGTCTTTTAACCCTGAAATATTTAGTACGAGACGTATCGTTATTGCGCCTATCATTACTATGATTGGCTTTCTGCTTATGATATTCGCAATATTGAAAACGCCCAATAAGGAAAAGATTGATAAATGAGTTGGATTGAAGCATTGTTTCTTGGAATTCTTCAGGGATTAACAGAATTCCTTCCTGTAAGTAGTAGTGGGCATTTGATGATTGGTGGTGAAATTTTCGGCTTGAGTGGCGAAGAAAACCTCACATTCGCAATTGTAGTACACGCTGCAACAGTTATGAGTACGATATTTATATTATGGTCTGAAGTGTCAGGTCTATTCAGGGCTCTTTTTCGTTTTAAATGGGATGATGAAACGCAAATGATTGCTAAAATATTCCTATCCATGATTCCTGTCTGTATTGTAGGCCTTTTCTTCAAGGATTATGTAGAGACTCTTTTTGGAAGTGGTTTGCTTTTGGTTGGTTGTATGCTTTTATTGACTGCCGCCTTACTTGCATTTTCTTATTATGCAAAACCTCGCCAGAAGGAAAAGATAAGCTATAAAGACGCTTTTATTATTGGATTGGTTCAAGCGTGTGCAGTTTTACCAGGTTTATCACGCTCCGGCTCAACAATTGCAGCTGGTTTATTGTTAGGTAATAAGAGAGAGATGGTCGCTAAATTTTCTTTCTTGATGGTTATCATTCCTATTATTGGAGAAGCGTTTCTTGGCTTACTTAAAGGAGGTTTTGCTCCGGAAACATCAGGAATTCCTGTTTCTTCATTGATTGTCGGCTTCATTGCAGCCTTTGTATCAGGAAGTCTGGCTTGTAGATGGATGATAAATATTGTGAGTAAAGGAAAGCTGATTTATTTCTCATATTACTGTTTGATTGCCGGTTTGGTAGCCATTATATATTCGTTGAATTAAATTGTTGAAATGGATTTTATCGCAGGAGAAGTTCTCTTTTTTAATAAGCCACTTACTTGGACGTCCTTTGATTTGGTAAATAAGTTTCGGTATAAGTTAAGTCGTAAACTGAATGTAAAGAAGATAAAGGTTGGTCATGCAGGAACGTTAGATCCTTTAGCAACAGGAGTAATGATTATCTGTACTGGTAAGGCTACAAAGAGAATCGACGAATTTCAGTATCAAACAAAAGAGTATGTTGCGACGATAAAGATAGGAGAAACGACTCCTTCGTTTGATTTGGAAACAGAGGTTGACGGAACTTATCCCACGGAGCATATTACATCGGAGAATTTAAGAAGCGTTCTTAATTCGTTCATTGGGACAATTCAACAAGTTCCTCCCGTATATTCAGCCTGTAAGGTAGGAGGAAAAAGAGCCTATGAAATGGCTCGTAAAGGAGAAGAAGTCGAGTTGAAATCTAAAACGTTAGTAATAGACGAATTAGAATTGCTTGAAGAAAATATGCCGACGATTAAAATACGCATCGTTTGCAGTAAAGGAACATATATTCGCGCTTTAGCCAGAGATATTGGAGTAGCCTTGAATTCAGGGGCACACCTTATTGCTTTAGAACGTACTCGAATCGGAGAAGTTACTCTTGATAAATGTATGAGTCCTGAAGAGATAGATTCGTTTTTGGAGAGTGTAATTGTAGAAGAAAAAAAAGATAATAAATAAAGATTATGAAGCTTTCGAAATTTAAATTTAACCTTCCTCAAGAGCTAATAGCCTTGACACCTGAGAAGAATAGAGATGAGTCAAGATTGATGGTAATACATCGTGAGACCGGAGAAATTGAACATCGTATATTCAAAGATATCTTGGGGTATTTCAATGAAAAAGATGTATTTGTATTTAATAATACAAAGGTTTTCCCTGCAAGAATGTATGGAAATAAAGAAAAGACAGGTGCTCGTATTGAAGTATTTCTTCTACGTGAATTGAACTCAGAATTGCGTTTATGGGATGTACTGGTTGATCCTGCACGTAAAATACGTATCGGTAATAAATTGTATTTCGGCGAGGATGATTCTATGGTCGCTGAAGTAATTGATAATACAACTTCTCGCGGACGTACATTGCGTTTCCTTTATGATGGCAATCATGACGAATTTAAGGAAGCTCTTTTTGCATTAGGAGAAACTCCGCTTCCTAAATATATTGACAGACCGGTTGAGCCGGAAGATGAGGATCGCTATCAGAATATTTTTGCTTCTGAAGAAGGTGCTGTTGTAGCTCCTGCGGCGGGCTTACACTTTAGTCGTGAGTTGATGAAAAGGTTAGAGATAAAAGACTGTCGTTTTGCATTCCTGACTCTTCATTCCGGCTTGGGTAATTTCCGTGATATAGACGTAGAAGATTTGACAAAGCATAAAATGGATTCGGAACAAATGATCGTAAATGCTGACATTGTCAAAATAGTAAACGAAGGAAAAGACAGTGGACAAAAAATTTGTGCTGTTGGTACTTCTGTAATGCGTGCAATGGAAACAGCAGTAAGTACAGACGGACATCTGAAAGAATTTGAAGGTTGGACAAATAAGTTTATTTTCCCTCCTTATGATTTCAATGTTGCAGATTGTATGGTTACAAACTTCCACTTGCCTTATTCAACTCTATTAATGATGTCGTCAGCCTTTGGAGGATATGATGCCATGATGGAGATATATGAAAAAGCAATAAAAGAGAAGTATCGTTTCGGTGCATACGGAGACGCAATGCTTATACTATAAAAGACATCAAGATATGGCTGTTGCGTATTTGAGCATAGGCACTAATATCGGTAATAAGCGTAAAAACTTAATAACAGCGTCTGCGCTGTTAGCAGAAAGGGCGGGGGATATTCTTGCCCTTTCTGCTTTTTATGAAACTGAGCCATGGGGGTTTGATAGCAAGAACGAATTTCTAAATGCAGTTCTTCTTCTGGAGACACAAAACTCACCGGAGGAATTACTTGCTTTATCATCATTGATTGAGTTGGAAATGGGGCGGACGGTAAAGAGCAGCGGACAGTATCACGACAGAATAATAGATATTGACATTCTTCTTTATGATGATTTAATAATGGAAACATCGTCACTAACCTTGCCACACCCAAGGATGCACCAACGCCTTTTTGTCTTAGAACCTATGATTGAAATTGCGCCTAATGTGATCCACCCCACCTTGAAAAAGAGCATATTAGAGCTTTACCAAAGCTGTCTGTCTGATAAAGGAGACTAGAAAGGCCTGTCTATTCCTAAAATAATTATATCTTTGCATCCAAGAATTGACGTGGATAAATTTGTCTTGCTTGCAACCACGAGAAAAAATGCTAAAAATAAACATTCTCATCTTTACCGTCGTACAAGACATTCTTCCCTCAGTCAATTCATTACAAGTTTAATATATTATCAAAANTAATGAGTTATTTATTCACCTCCGAATCGGTGTCTGAAGGACACCCCGATAAAGTTGCCGATCAAATATCGGATGCTTTGCTTGATGAGTTTCTTGCTTATGACAAGGACTCAAAAGTAGCTTGCGAAACTCTTGTGACTACAGGTCAGGTAGTCCTTGCTGGAGAAGTTAAATCAAAAGCGTACGTTGATGTACAAGACGTTGTACGCAGGGTAATTGAACAAATTGGATACACCAAAAGCGAGTATCAGTTTGAAGCAAAATCTTGTGGCATTCTTTCGTCAATACATGAACAAAGTGGAGATATTAACCGTGGTGTAGAACGCGAAGATCCATACAATCAGGGAGCAGGAGACCAAGGTATGATGTTCGGCTATGCTACAAATGAAACTGAGAACTACATGCCATTGGCATTGGATTTATCTCATAGTTTGTTGAAGGAGCTTGCTGCAATTCGTAAGAATGAGTTGGCTTTAATGCCTTATCTGCGTCCTGATGCAAAGAGTCAGGTTACGATAGAATATGACGATAACGGAACGCCTCTTAGAATTGACACGATTGTTGTCTCAACACAGCATGATGAATTTATAGAAGCGGAAGGCATTTCTCAATATGAAGCTGATTCAGCAATGCAAAAACGTATTGAGAAGGACGTAAAAGAAATATTAGTTCCACGTATAAAAGCATATTATCCAGAATCTGTTCAGGCATTATTTAATGATAAGATTATTTATCATGTTAATCCTACCGGAAAGTTTGTTATTGGTGGCCCTCATGGTGATACCGGATTGACAGGGCGTAAGATTATTGTGGACACTTATGGTGGTAAAGGTGCTCATGGAGGCGGTGCTTTCTCTGGGAAAGATCCTTCTAAGGTAGACCGTTCGGCGGCTTATGCTGCTCGTCATATTGCTAAGAACTTAGTGGCTGCAGGAGTTGCCGACGAAATCTTGGTTCAAGTTTCTTATGCAATTGGTGTCGCTAAACCGATGAATATATTCGTGAACACTTATGGTCGTTCCAATGTGAGCTTATCGGACGGACAAATCGCTCAGAAGCTTTTGGACTTATTTGATATGCGCCCTAAGGCAATTGAAGAGCGATTGAAACTAAGGAATCCGATCTATTTGGAAACTGCATCTTACGGACACATGGGGCGCGAGCCACAAGCTGTGAAGAAGACTTTCCACTCTCGTTATCTTTCTGCTCCGGTAGTTTGTGAAGTAGAATTATTCACTTGGGAGAAATTAGATTATGTTGATAAGATAAAAGCAGCTTTCAATCTTTAAGAAAAGGAGCAATAAGTGATAGTTTTTATTAAAAACATGCCATATACTTATAGTTCGTAAGAAAAGAATCGTTTTTATTTGTTAGTTATAAAAAAGCATCTATCTTTACAGCGTTAAAAGAAGAAACGATAATATGATTAATACAACAGCAAACATTCTCATTCTTTCTTTATCTATTATTCTACTCTGTACGTAGGTTAAAAGTGAGTTTGTATGTTTGTCTGAATTGATTTGTAAGATAAAAGAGCCTTTCTCACTTCCTTGTGAGAGAGGCTTTTTCTATATAAGAGAATGATATATTAATGAATTAGTAATTATAGAGGTTAGTTTTATGTCTGATAGATTATTTATTTTTGATACGACATTGCGTGATGGAGAACAAGTTCCCGGATGTCAGTTGAATAGCATTGAGAAAATCCAAGTTGCCAAAGCCTTAGAGGAATTAGGTGTTGATGTGATAGAAGCAGGTTTCCCTGTATCAAGTCCCGGCGACTTTAGTAGTGTCGTTGAAATTTCGAAGGCAGTAACCTGGCCTGTTATCTGCGCATTGACAAGAGCCGTTGAGAATGATATCGACGTTGCTGCTGAAGCTTTGAAATATGCTAAACGCGGACGTATTCATACAGGTATCGGTACTTCTGATTATCATATCAAGCACAAATTCAATTCAACTCAGGATGAAATCTTGGAACGAGCTATCGCAGCGACAAAGTATGCAAAAAGATATNTTGAAGATGTAGAATTCTATTGCGAAGATGCAGGGCGTACAGATAATGCCTACCTCGCTCGTGTAGTTGAAGCTGTTATAAAGGCAGGAGCAACTGTCATAAATATCCCTGATACCACAGGCTATTGCCTACCGGATGAATTCGGAGAAAAGATTCGCTACTTGATGGAGAATGTGAACGGTGTGCATAATGCGATAATCTCTACTCATTGCCATAATGACTTAGGTATGGCGACTGCTAATACTGTACAAGGTGTATTGAATGGTGCTCGTCAAGTAGAAGTAACAATGAACGGTATCGGAGAGCGCGCAGGAAATACTTCTCTAGAAGAGGTGGCGATGATCTTTAAGAGTCATAAGGAAAGAAATATTGAAACCAATATTAATACTACGAAGATTTACAGCGTAAGTCGCTTGGTTTCGAGCTTGATGAATATGCCTATTCAGCCGAATAAGGCGATTGTTGGTCGTAATGCGTTTGCTCACTCGTCCGGAATACATCAGGACGGAGTATTGAAGAATCGCGAGAGCTACGAGATTATCGACCCTAAGGATGTTGGCATTGACGACAATGCCATCGTGTTGACTGCAAGAAGCGGACGTGCTGCACTTAAACATAGACTTCAGGTATTAGGCGTGGAGCTTGAGCAAGAGAAGCTTGATGCTGTGTATCAAGATTTCCTTAAATTGGCTGACCGCAAGAAGGACATCAAGGATGATGACGTATTAATGTTGGTCGGCAAGGATCGTATTGCCACTCACCGCATCAAATTGGTTTATTTGCAGGTGACATCGGGCGTCGGACTTCAATCTGTCGCAAGCGTATGCTTAGACATTGCGAATGAGAAGTTCGAAGCGGCAGCTTCAGGAAATGGTCCGGTCGATGCGGCAATTAATGCAGTAAAATCCATTATCCACAGAAAGATGGTTATTCAGGAGTTCCTTATACAAGCTATTAATAAAGGTAGTGACGATGTCGGCAAGGTTCACATGCAGGTTGCTTATGAAGGGAATAACTACTACGGATTCTCTGCTAATACAGACATCATCGCAGCATCTGTTGAGGCTTTCATTGATGCGATTAATAAGTTTGTGAAATAATATCTAATAATTTAATAAGATGAGCAAGACTTTATTCGAGAAAATATGGGAGAAGCATATTGTCAGCACACTTCCTGACGGAACGATACAATTATACATCGATAGACTATACTGTCATGAGGTTACAAGTCCTCAGGCTTTTGACGGATTAAGGAATAGAGGATTGAAGCCTTTCCGACCTGAACGTATCATCTGTATGCCTGATCATAATATCCCGACAGTAAATCAAGAGCTACCTATTGCCGACTCTGTTTCTAAAAAGCAGGTCGACACATTGTCGGAAAATGCAGAATTCTTCGGTCTTACTTATTATGGAATAATGCATCCGAAGAATGGGATTATCCACGTTGTCGGACCTGAAGAAGGGTTAACTCAGCCGGGGATGACTATCGTCTGCGGCGACTCTCACACATCTACTCATGGGGCTATGGGTGCGATTGCTTTCGGCATTGGTACGAGCGAAGTCGAGATGACTCTCGCTACTCAATGCATCATGCAGCGTAAGCCTAAGACTATGCGCATTACCATAGACGGAAATTTGAAAAAAGGTGTATCTGCAAAGGATATCGCTCTATATATAATAAACAAGATGACGACAGGCGGTGCAACAGGTTATTTTGTTGAATATGCCGGTGAGGCTATCCGTAATACTACTATGGAAGACCGTCTTACTATTTGTAATCTATCAATAGAGATGGGCGCGCGTGGTGGAATGATTGCTCCGGATGATGTAACTTTTGAATACTTAAAATGTCGTGAGGCGGCTCCAAAAGGAACAGATTGGGATAAATCATTGGCTGAATGGAAAGAATTATACACAGACAAAGATGCAACATTCGACAAGGAGATAAAATTCAATGCTGAGGATATCGAACCGATGGTCACTTACGGAACAAACCCAGGTATGGGAATGGGAATATGCGACAGTGTCCCTCCGATGGATAGTGTAGATGAGGTTGGCAGGGTTTCTTATAAGAAGTCATTAGATTATATGGGTTTTGAAGCAGGGAAGCCAATTAAGGGGCAAAAGATTGATTATGTATTCCTTGGAAGCTGTACTAATGGGCGGATTGAGGACTTTAGAGCATTTGCTTCAATAGTTAAAGGCAGAAAGAAGGCTGACAACGTAATTGCGTGGATTGTCCCAGGGAGCTGGGCTGTAGAAAGAGAAATACGTGAAGAGGGCTTGGATAAAATCTTGACAGAAGCAGGATTCGAACTTCGTCAACCGGGTTGCTCTGCTTGTCTTGCAATGAATGAGGATAAGGTTCCCGCTGCTAAATATGCGATGTCAACTTCCAACCGAAACTTCGAAGGAAGACAAGGACCAGGCGCACGCACGATACTTTGTGGCCCGCTGGTTGCGGCGGCAGCGGCTGTTACGGGAGTAATAACAGACCCTCGTGATTTACTGTAAATTTTCGCATTTTAGCTTGCCAAATGAATTTTTGGAACAACAATGTGACATTTTAGCTTGCAGAAAAAATGAAACTTAAAACAATGGCTTAAAAAGAAAGATAATGAAAGAAAAGATTAATATTATAACATCGACTTGTGTTCCTATTCCATTGGAGAACATAGACACCGATCAAATCATCCCAGCACGTTTCCTGAAAGCTACAACTCGCGAAGGTTTTGGCGATAATTTGTTTCGTGATTGGAGATATGACAAGGAAGGCAATATCAATCCGGAGTTTGTTCTCAATCAGAACACTTACGAGGGAAAAATCCTTGTCGCAGGCAAGAACTTCGGAAGCGGAAGTAGTCGTGAGCACGCCGCTTGGGCTATTGGCGGATATGGCTTTCGCATTATTGTCAGCAGCTTCTTTGCCGACATTTTTAAGAACAATTCTATGAATAATGGCTTGTTGCCGCTTGTTGTCTCTCCTGAATTTCTTGCGGAATTATTTGAGACAATCGAAGCCAATCCGAAAGCTGAGCTTACCGTAGATTTGCCAAATCAAACGATTACGAATAATACGACAGGCAATTCTGAAACATTCGAAATCAATGCTTACAAGAAAGATTGCCTGGTGAATGGCTTAGACGACATTGACTATCTTTTGGCTAATAAAGACAAGATTGAGGACTACGAACGACGAACTTTCCCGAAAGTTTAAGCAAAATAATAAGTTATGATTGAGATCATGGATACCACCCTCAGGGATGGTGAACAAACCTCCGGAGTTGCCTTTGCGGTGCATGAGAAGCTCGGTATCGCACAAATGTTGTTGAGTGAGGTTGGTGTAGACCGTATCGAAATCGCATCCGCCAGAGTTTCCAACGGGGAATATGATTCAGTTAAACGAATTGCAGAATGGGCGAAGAGAACCGACAATATTAATAAACTGGAGGTGCTTGGCTTCGTTGATGGCGGAGCATCGATAGCGTGGATTGAGTCAGCTGGCTGTAAAGTGATGAACCTGCTGTGTAAGGGTTCGTACAAGCACGTAACGGAGCAACTTAATAAAACGCCTGAGCAACACCTTGCCGATATTCGTTCGCAGATAGAGAGTGCAAACGAAAAGGGCATCGATATAAATGTATATCTCGAAGATTGGTCGAATGGTATCCAGCAATCGCCTGAATATGTCTTTCTTCTGGTAGATGGATTAAACGATTTGCCGATAAAACGTTTTATGCTCCCTGATACTTTGGGGATACTTAATCCTGAGGAGACGTACCTTTTCTGTAAGCAAATGGTCGATAAATATCCTGATTTGCATTTCGACTTTCATGCGCATAACGATTATGACTTGGCGATAGCGAATGTCTTCTCCGCTATAAAAGCCGGCATACGAGGAGTACACACCACCGTCAACGGACTCGGCGAACGTGCCGGAAATGCTCCGTTGAGTAGTGTAGTCGCCACTATCAAAGATCAATTGAAAATGCCTACCAACATTAAGGAAGGAAGGATAAACAAGATTAGTCGCCTAGTTGAAACATATTCCGGCATACATATTTCACCTAACAAGCCGATAATCGGCGAGCACGTTTTTACTCAGTGCGCAGGCGTGCACGCTGATGGAGATAATAAGAACAATCTCTACTGCAATGCTCTTTTGCCGGAGAGATTCGGACGCGTGAGGGAGTATGCGCTCGGCAAAACCTCAGGCAAGGCTAACATTCGCAAGAACCTCGAAATGCTCGGTATTCAGTTGGACGAAGGCTCGATGCAAAAGATAACGGAGCAGATTATCGCTCTCGGAGATAAAAAGGAAGTGGTCACAGCAGAGGATCTTCCATATCTCATAAGCGAGATATTGAACGACACCACCAAGGAACAACGGATAAAAATTCTTAACTATTCACTATCTTTGGCGCAAGGACTTAAGCCGGTGGCATCTGTCAAGATGGAAATCGACGGAGAGACTTACGAGGAAATGGCTACAGGAGACGGACAATACGATGCATTCGTGCGTGCCGTACGTAAGATATATGTTGACCTTGGTCGACCATTCCCGATGCTTACTAACTACTCAGTCTCCATTCCTCCCGGAGGACGAACCGACGCATTTGTGCAGACAATAATCAGTTGGAACTATGCAGGCGTAGACTTTAAGACGCGTGGACTTGATGGCGACCAGACGGAGGCAGCAATTAAGGCTACAGTTAAGATGCTAAACAGAATCGAAGGATAATTATTCTAAAATTTTATACAATGAATAAACAGTTGACTATTGCCCTCGTGGCACATGATAATAGAAAAGCAGATATGGTTGAATGGGCTGTGCATAATTATGTATTCCTATCTCCACATCGATTGATTTGTACGGGAACGACCGGAGGATTAATCTCGAAGGCTTTCGAGGAAAAAGGGATTGTGGCAGATATTACCTGTATGCATTCGGGTCCGTTAGGCGGTGATGCGGAGATTGCTGCTATGGTTGTTCGCAAGGAGATTGATTTGGCAGTATTCCTTATTGATGATTTGAATGCACAACCTCATGAAGCGGACATACAAATGTTGTTGAGACAATGCAGGGTGCATAATATTCCGATTGCTTGTAATAGATACAGCGCAGACCTTATGCTGACAAGCAGCCTGTGGGATGATGATTCGTATGTGCCACAAGCTCCGAGATACATTCAATTCAAAAGATAACAACTTAATTATACTGAAAAAGATGAAGCTTAATATAGCAATCCTTCCCGGAGACGGTATCGGACCGGAGATTGTCGCCCAAGCGATGAAGACTGTTGAAGCAATATGCAAAAAGTATGGTCATGAACTTACGGTGGCGCACGGTCTCGTAGGAGCGGCTGCTATTGATGCCACAGGCAATCCTTATCCTGACAAGACTCACGAATTATGTATGAATAGCGATGCCGTTCTCTTCGGAGCAATCGGATCGCCTAAATATGACAACGACCCATCGGCGCAGGTGCGTCCTGAGCAAGGATTGCTGGCTATGCGTAAGAAGCTGGGTTTGTATGCTAATATACGTCCTGTAACTACGTTCGCTTCTCTTTTGCATAAGTCACCGCTTCGTCAGGACTTGGTTGAAGGAGCCGACTTTATGTGTATCCGCGAACTTACCGGAGGAATGTATTTCGGTCGCCCGCAGGGACGTAGCGAAGACGGTAACACCGCATACGACACTTGTGTATATACACGCGAGGAGATAGAACGAATCGTACGCCTTGCATACGAATACGCAGGCAAGCGTCGTCGCAAAGTCACAGTTGTCGATAAGGCAAATGTACTTGCCACCTCTCGCTTATGGAGACAAGTAGCTCAGGAGATAGAAAAAGAGTACACAGATATAGAAACGGAATATATGTTCGTCGATAATGCTGCGATGCGACTTATCCAATGGCCAAAGAGCTTTGACGTGATGGTTACCGAGAATATGTTCGGTGATATACTTACCGACGAGGCTTCAGTTATCACCGGCTCACTTGGAATGCTTCCGTCAGCTTCGATTGGTATTCATACATCAGTGTTCGAACCTATTCATGGCTCATATCCTCAAGCGGCAGGCAAGGACATTGCTAATCCATTGGCTACAATCCTTAGTGCAGCCTTGATGTTCGAATACACATTCAATCTTCCTGAAGAAGGAGCCGCAATCCGTGCCGCAGTTGAAGCATCAATGAGTGCAGGGATAGTAACCGAAGATATTGCAGAAGAAGGAAAGGCTTACAAGACATCGCAAGTAGGCGACTGGATAGCCGATTTCGTAGCCCGCAGCTAAGCAGAGGCGGTGCTGATTTGCAAAAAAACTCAGCGGGATGTTTCAATTATTAAAAAAGAAAAATATCTTTGTACTCATCACATGGAAAAAACAACACTAAATATCATCAATTTATCACTATTCTGTGCCTCAGATTTGGTCGTTTCGTCTAATTTGTTAGAGAGAGAGAGAGAGAGAGAGAGAGAGACTACCTGACGTGCCCGTGCACTGAACATAAAAAAATTCAGTTAGTTAGCAAGAAACCTAACTATCTTTTTTCTATAAAAACAATAAAGCCTCGAAAAGGAGAATTTCCTCCTTTTCGGGGCTTTGTTCGTTTTATTAACCCGATTATTTATTTAAACATTTTATTTGTATGAAAACATTCTTAAGTGTACTGTGGCACCTGCCATTTTTCGGTTTTTTGTTTGCGATCTATTATGCTATTCTTGGCGTAATCTTCTGTATCTCTATTGTTGGCGCGCCTATTGGATTGGGGTTGCTTCAATTTAGTAAGTTCCTGCTTTCCCCATTTAAGAATAAGATGGTGAACAAGGCAGACGTAAATGAGTTGTCTGATGCTGAGGAGAACAAACTTTGGAAAGCATTCTCATTGATCGTTCGTATTGTTTATTTCCCATTCGGATGCTTTGGTGCTATCAGTTGCTGCTTTGTCATTGCGGCGCAGTTCATCACTATCATTGGTATTCCTGCCGGTATGGTATGGGCAAAATCGTTAGGAACAATATTCAATCCTGTAAGCAAGGTTTGTGTTCCAAACGTAGTAGCCGAAGAAATCGAAAGGAAGAAGCAAGAGGCTTTATTAAACAAATACTCCAACAAATAAATGAAGGTAGCAGCGATGTATCTATTTACGCTCACGCCTTGTGTGATGGTGAATAGAGATATATAGCATAGCTATCTAAGTAGAAAAAGAAAAAATCTGAATTGTAAGATTCGACAATTATATTAATCAATTAAAAGAATGAAATGATGAAAAAATTTAATCTTCTATTGGCAGCCGCTTTGGTTGCATTAACTGGTCTTCTATCTTCTTGTGAAGATACTAGCGCTATTAAGGGTACTGTTACTTACTCAATAAATCGTCCGAACGACATTAGTTCTAGAGATGGACAGATTGCTTTTTTGGATGTTTTCAATGTAAGTGTTACCTATAAGAATCCTAAGGGTGTTTTGATTACTGAAGAGGTTACTTCGTTGCCATGGAAATTTGTTCAAGAGGTGAAAGCTCCTTTCCTTGCAACTATAGCTGTTGACTTTACACCTAAAGAGTTGGAAAATCCTCCTTACGAATTTCCTTATACAATTGTTTCTATGGCGTCAATAACTTTGGACTCTCAAGGACGTAGAATGGTGTCAGGAGAGCCTAACTATGCGGGTTCATTGTCGTCATTGTACATTTATATGGATCGAATATTGCAAGCATATGGAAGCACTAATCAGCGACTTGATTTTACAGAGGAAACTCTTGAAAGGCATGGTCGTCCTGTTCGGTAAATATTGATTAATAAAAAACAGAAGAATCAATGAAAAGGAATTTAGTGTTAACATTTGCGATGCTGCTAATTGGTGCAGCATCGCTTTTCGGACAGAACCGATTGGTGATCGACCAGTCGAGCAATGCCGTAACGTTCTCGAGCGACGGGACGCTATGGGGGCTTGAGGTAGGCGGCAAGGTAGTTTTCGGCGAGAGATACAAGACGGTCGACTTTCAAGACGGACTGTTTAAGGTAGAAAACACCAACGGAGAGTGGAACGTTTGCGATGCAAGTGGCAACATGAAACTGAAATGGATAAAGGCAACAGGCGTAAGCATCTCAGGAAATTTCGTGTTGTTCCTAAATGCCGACGGCAACAAAGCAATATCCTACAATCGCACGGATTGGAGCATAGTGCAAGCACAGGAAACGACCTACGAAAATATGGCGGATGAAATCACGAAGAGAAACGCCGGAAAAGGGCTTTCTATACAGGGTTACGAATCTTCGATTCAAAAAAGGATGCGTCGATATAATACACAACCACAGATCAGCAGTGACGGGAAAAGGCTAACTTTCAGGGGTGAGACTATACATACTGGATTAGAAGTTAAATCGATGAATAATGAGCAGTATGGAAAAGCAAAATATGATGGAGAATATGATTCAGACGGCAGACTATACTTCATGTTTAAAAGTCCTGAAACTGAGAAGTGGGGTGTTGTTTATTTTAAAGAGGAAAGACCACAGAAAGGCTACAAGGCTATTGACTTTATCTACGAAAAGATTGAATATGTCTACAGCGGGTACTTTATACTGAATTGCTATTTAGCTGATGGAACAATGGTGCAAAGGTGGTTTCATGGACCAACAGTAGAAGAGAGTCCTATACCGAAAGAATAAGTTTCGTCCTGCAAATGCAAATCCCAATGACAGCCGTTGAAGCTTGCGGGAGCTGACAATTCTCTCAACGGCAGCCGTTGAGACTTGCGGGAGCTGACAATCTCTCCAACGGCAGCCGTTGAGACTTGCGGGAGCCGACGACACCTCCAACGGCAGGGTGTCCAGTAAAGTGTTCCTGTTTTTTGTGTCCAACGCCGTAGGTGTTGCACAGGGGCATCTTGATTGTGACACACTTGTGCAACCCACTCTGGGGTTGGTTGATGTGGTGGGGACGCTATCCGCCCGAAGACTACGCTCGCTGCGCTCTCTCCGCATTTCAGGCGGTTATTGTAATGCAACCCGTATCGGGTTGGTCGCCAAAGTGACACAAAATAGGAACACTTTACTGGACACCCTACTCCAACGGCAGCCGTTGAGCATTTTGACGGTTGTCGTTTTATATAAAAATATGTTGAACTAAAAAAATGCACTGAACTATGTTACAAATTATGCCTTTACGTACCGACCGCTTGCGTAATGCGTAGTACTACAAATTTTTCATGGTTGTTAATAGCGTTATCGACCCATTCGTGTTGGAAACTTACAGACTTACTAAGACGTCCGACGTTGTGCAGAGTTTGTTCGAACGGATGAGCAAGATTTTTCGCGTTAACACCTCGTTCTTTACTACGCCTGATATCGAGAATGACGATCATGCACGGGATGCTTACTTTATTGGATTCAAGGGCTACGTGAATTCTTTTACCTACTTCGGCACTGCCGAGGAAAAGGAGGCTGGTGCAATAATCGAGCATCTTATGAAGCCTTATCGTAATGCCAATTCGTCGACGTATCAGGAGAATACGGCGTTGCTATATAAATTTATTGTGGATCTTGGCGCAGAAAAGTATGCCGATGCTATCGCAACGCTTAAGCTTGCCGACCGTATTACGGAATTGGGAAACTTGAATAAGAAGTTCGACGAAACGTTTAACCTACGTTCGGGTGATCGCTTGGATAAGGCGCAGACTGTCAATTTCCGCGCGCTTCGCGTTGAGATGGATCTTGCATATTCTAATTTCCGCGAGATTGTGAATGCCAACTGCCGCGTGTTCGACACGTTCGAATCGCCGGGTGCGATTAAGGATTTCGAGCCATTCATAACAACCATCAATAAGGCAGTAGTGGAAATGCAGTTGGCGATATCACGCCGCTCGGGAGGTTCGCACAATGACTCACATAATCCCGAAGAGCCAACCAAACCAACTGATCCGGACAATGGCGGAGATGGATCGATCGAGATATAAATATCGACAACATAGAGAAGCGGCGTAGCAGACACATAGAGAGAGAGGGTGTCGGGCTACGCCGCTTATTTATTTGCAAAAAATGCCTTTAGGATAACCGCTCGATATAGTCTATTATACCGTCTTCCCGCTCTAAGTTTAGCTTTTTTCTTAGTCGGTAGCGTAGGGTTTCTACGCCTCGGATGGATAGGTTGAGTAGTGGTGCTATTTCTTTTGATGTCAGATTCATCCTCAGGTAGGCGCACATCTTTCGTTCGTTCACGCCGAGGTCGGGGTGATGGTTCTTCAGGCGACTGATGAAATTGTTGTGCACTAAGTCGAATTGCTCTTCGAACCGCTTTAGTATATCGTCGGATTGCATATTCGTGCTTTGCCTCGACGATGAAGTGGTAGTTGCCTTCGCGCAGATTGTTGTACTCCTTTATCGTCGAGCTTGTATATTCCGACCATTCTCGGCTTGGCGATAGTTATGCGGATGAATCTAATGGACGAATCTTCCTCCGAGAACGAAGGAAGCATTGTTCTGTCAATGGATTCCGAAGATGGCAATATAACAAGGACAAAGACCGTAAACATTAACGGAGAACAACAAGAGGACACGACAAATATTCCTTTTGAAATGGATGCAAGACAGTACACCAAACTAATGAGTGACCTTTTCGCAGAAGCAATCATTACTACGCATAATATAGTAGACCCGGTAGGGAATTACACCTTCAACTCCTGCAATCTACACGTATTCATAACCAAGCTACGCCGCAAACTATCCAAAGACGAAAGCATACGAATAATCAACGTAAGAGGAATTGGATACAAACTCCTTGACTGAGAAAAACACGGATTTTAGATTTTCCCAGCGTTGGGAAAATGCAAAACAAAAAATCCCTTTCAACTTTTTCAAGAAGAAAGGGACTCTTTATGCGTAACTCTATTAGTCTTTATTGCTGGGAAAGAAGAAAGTCTTGATATTCGTTCCACATTCCGTCAATGCTTGCATCCTTTCCGAATACCATCTTGATTGCTTCGTCGAAGCTCCACACCTCAAGGTCTCTCACTGTGAGGTGGAATTTGCGAAGAGCATTAGTATCTTTTGTGTTAAGCCATTGTAGGAAAAAGCCTGTTGTACGATATCCATCCATCCAATTGCCACCCGGTCTGCGAGTACTCATGTCGAAATATCCTGCTTCGGCTCTTACCGCATCGGCGATTCCCTCGATGCAAGCCCAGAATACTCTATTTGTCGAGTAGCTGCCGCAGCCCTTAGGCTCGAATTGATAGGCATGCACAAGTTCGTGATAAAGCACACCACGGGTCTCGAAGTTCAACTTAAACAATGATTCTTGAGCCGAGTTCTCGATATGCTTCGTGCTATACACGATATACACTCGCGGAGAACTGCCGCCCTTTGCTGAAATGCCGTCGTATTCTTTCAGCGTATAATCGATCTGTTCAACGTTAACCATTGTGTCTTGAGCTGTGTAATACAATATCTCAGCCACCTTACGGGCATGATACTTTACATATTCATCTGGGTTTTGCACTAATTCGCCATAAATCCTCGCTCCCTCGGTGTCAGGATCTTCCACTTTGAAGTTGATTTCAGGATACTTAAAAATTTCCCATCCCTCCAACATATTCTTGTCGGAAAAGACAGCCTCACTAATCTTCACAGTATCACCTTTGGCGACAACAGCCTCTAGCATATACTGAGAGTATGAAGAAGGATTCTGAACCACACAAACGACTTCCTGAAAACGAGAACAGAAAGACTGCCCCTTGCGTTCGTCGACAATAGTCCAAATGTTACCATCGTTAGAACCTTTAAGCGTCCAATCCGTAGGATCGTAAGCCGCATCCTCGCCTGAGGAGTAAAGCGAATAACTCAACACCGCACCCTCAAAAGGAACAGGAAAGACAATACCATCACCATTCGCAGAGGCATGAAATGTAACCAAATCATTATCCGTAAGATTCTCCGGATTGAATATAAGAGTCTGATTCTGACAAGAGAAAAGACAAGCTATAATCGCTAAAAGAATAGTTTTTTTCATCATAATATTTAATTGTTTTCAGGACGGAGCTTACGAACTACTGCTCCTGTGCGCCACATTTCACTTTCTCGTAATGCTTCGAGTTCTTTGTCAAGACCTTCACGATAGTC
>JGI994J12354_10002275_pt1 | contig 18809 bp, 16 predicted proteins | sample IntmicLarv3ML3BL_FD_12354 | JGI IMG/M metagenome (IMG submission 12354)
AATTTCTCGATTACAAATTGAGCTATGCTTTCATCTGCAACAGGATTTTTTATTCTTTTAATCTGTAGTAGTATATTGGGGGGAACCGCTTTTGTATTTGAATTAATATCCAAGAATATTTCACTTTGAATGCGAGCGCGTTCCTCTGCCTTCATGCCTTCCGGAAAAACCAAGCCAGTTACAAGCAGATGCAACTGTTTCCGCAATTTTGCTATTTTTCGTTCTTGCTTACTATCCGCACCACTTTCGTAATGCGCAAAAATGCGATGTTGTCCATCAATAACACATATACTGTTCATCTCTTTAGGGAGGATTAATTTACAATTACCTTCAAAATTTCCTATTTCTGCAATGTTCTTATACTGGCCAGATGCATCTAAAAAAGCAACATTATCAGGTAAAGCTACAATAATGTTGTTATAGAAAGCTTCCCCTTTGTCTTCTAAAAAACCTCGGATGTTTTTGATTTTACTTTTTTCTATTAGGCGTTGATATAGCCTGATAGACTCATCCCAATTGTCTTTACGCAAAACGTAGCAAGTGTTCAACAAATCTTCAGCAGACATCATAAAAGATACTATTCGAACGTTGCTTTTTAAGCCAGTAAATTCTTTTGGATATATGATTGGTGCAGTAATGCTGGTACTATCAGTCGAACTAGTTACCATCCCTATTTGACTGTTTGTAAGCTCTAAAAATCTGAATATTTCATTTCTCGCAGACAGTTTGATACAAGTTACAATCCATTTGAAGTATTCTAGAGTTTTTGGCTGAACAAATAAGAGATTATTAAACAGCTTATAATCGCTGTCAGACAAAATTACCTCATCTCGAGATATATATAAACTAAATATTTTTATTCTATCCACATCATATTTGTTAAGTATATCATTTTTCTCTGGAAATAATTTTGCTAACTGTTGAGTGTAGTCAAGAAGATTATTTTTTATCTCTCCAAATGCTTCATTTTTAGTGCGGATATGATCCCTTATGTCACTGGATTTCACTTTTGTCAAGGGGTTTCCGAAAATCGAATATTAAATTCTTCAACGATGTATGAAAAATAGTTTTACTCAATTTTGAAAACGATTTATCGGATGCATATGTGCATGGGACATTCACTCTCATGTGCATTTATTTACTTGAACTATTTCGTAATTCCGAATATAATATTACCTATACAATTGGGAAACGAGGTTTTGTGTGTGACAGGATATTTAACTGCTAAGCAGGTAGCCGGGCAATGGGATATTACCGACCGGCAGGTACAAATTCTATGCAAGTCATCAAGAATAAATGGCGCAGAGCGAATTGGCGGCATATGGCTGATACCCGAAAACGCGGTGAAGCCAACCCGATACAAGGCGAAAAACAAGCCGTTCCCAAAGAAGAAAGAGGATGCGGTATGATAAACATAGCAATTTGCGATGATGAGCGCACTGAAATCGCATACCTAACCTCACTTTCTCAAAAATGGGCGACTGAGCGTGGTATTGGCGCGTGCCTAACGGACTTTGCGAGCGCCGAGAGCTTTTTATTCGCCTACGAGGAGGATAAATCAGCCGACATTTTGTTGCTCGACATACAAATGAAGGAAATGGACGGCGTAGAACTCGCGCGGCAGATACGCCGAGGCAATGAAACGGTGCAGATTGTTTTCATCACCGGCTACCCGGATTTTATCGCCGAAGGCTACGATGTGTCGGCATTACATTACCTCATGAAACCTGTCAAAGAGGACAAGCTGTTTGAGGTCTTAGACAAGGCGGCGGAGCGACTTGCGAAGCCTGAACAGACCGTGCTTGTCCAAACGGCGGACGCGACGGTGCGGATTCCGGTGGGCGACATTCTTTATGTCGAAGCATTCGCGCACAATGTTGTGATGCAAACGAAAACGACGGCAGTGGAAACAAGGGCTAACATCGGAGAAATTGAAAAGTCCCTCGGAAATACATTTGTCCGCTGTCACCGTTCTTACATCGTCGGGCTTCGGCATATCAGCCGCATCACAAAAACCGATGTCGTCCTCGACGGCGGCAAGACCATCCCGTTGTCGCGCAGGCTGTACACAGAAGTGAATCTTGCGTTCATTGAATATCACAAGAGGAGGCGGCAATAAATGAGCTTTTTTTCGTGGCTGTTGGCGCCCGTCATTGACAAACGCATCGCGGCTTTCCAGAGTGATTTGATGGGCAAACATATTACGGAGGTCGAAAATATTTACAGGCAAATGCGCGGATGGCGGCATGATTACCACAACCACATCCAAGCTGTCAAGGCGCACTTACATCTGGAACAATATGCCGAGATTGCCGCATACCTCGACAAGCTCGACACCGACCTAACAAGCGTGGACACGGTCATCAAGAGCGGCAATGTCATGGTGGACGCGATACTGAACAGTAAAATATCCCTCGCCACCGCAAAAAAAATCAGCATCAACGCCAAGGCGATTGTGCCGAAATCGCTTCCGATTTCCGAAATTGACCTGTGTATCATCATCGGTAATTTATTGGACAACGCCGCCGAAGCGTGCGGCAAACTGCCGAACAAAGCCGACCGCGTGATCCGAATCTACATTGATGTTCTCAAAGACCAATTGTATATTTCCGTTTCTAATTCCGTCGGCGGGGTTGTGAAAAAGAGCGGAAACACCTATTTGTCCACAAAAGAAAAAGAAGGACACGGCTTCGGACTCATGCGGGTAGACAAAATCGCCGAAAAGTACGGCGGCTTTGTCAACCGCCAGAACGAGGAAGGCGTTTTTGCGACGGAAATCATGCTGCCAATGCAGTCTGCGCAGACTATGCGTTGATGTTACCATTCGTGCCTGTATCCATACCGTTCGTGCCAAACACAACACAGGCGCGGACGGTTTTGTTACGATAACGCCTGAGGTGATGATATGGGACGTAAAAAGAATCCTGACAGAACGGCGAATTACTCCATTGCGGGGAACACCGCGTTTCTGCTGAAAGACATCTGGCGGGAAAAGAGATTTCTGTTTATTGCTTTGCTTATCGAAGTGGCGCTTGGCTCTGTGCTGCCGTTGTTTGGGCTTTACCTGCCCAAAATCGCGGTCGATCTCGCGGTGGAAGGTGCGGCGGTGTCACGCGCCGTTGCTTTGCTGGGCGGTTTTGCCGCCGCCTATATTGTTGCAAGCACAATACACGCCACGGTCGCGCGGGGGAAGTACATCCACTATAATCAAATGCGAACCTTTTACCAGAAAAAGATGTTTTTTAAGACACTTGATTGTGATTATGACCAAATTGAAAGCGAAAAGGGACAAACTCGATACAGCAAGGCGCGCATTAGCATTGATCGGGGTGACTGGTCAGGCACCTCGCGGATTGTCACCTCCGGGCTTTCCATCGTCACCGGAACAGCCAGTTTTCTGTTGTATTCCGGCGTTATCGCAAGGTTAAATCCGTTCTTGGTGGCCGGGCTGGTTGCCATATCCTTGCTCAATTATTTTTCGGCCAAAGCCGGACGGCTGTACGAAGAAAAGAACCGCGATACCGTGGCTGAGTTGGAGAAAAAATTGCGCTATATTGAGAACGCCGCCGCCGATTTGCAAGGCGCAAAGGATGTTCGCGTGTACACGCTGGGCGGTTGGTTCATGACGGTTCGCGACGGTCTGATGCGGGATTACAAAAGCATCCGGCTTCGTATCAACATGCGCCACTATGCTTGGGGCTATGTGACATTGGTGACAAACCTGCTGCGCGATTGCGTGTCATACGGTTATTTGATTTATATGGTCACATCGAGGCAGGTTGCGCCGGGCGACGCGATTCTTTATTTCGGCGCGATTGCCGGTTTTTCGGGTTGGATCAGCGGCATTGTGGGCGATTACAACACATTGGCCGAAGCAAGCAGCATGATGAATGATATGCGGGATTTTCTGGAATTCTCAAACCGTCCAGATCCTGCTGACCCTGCTCCGCTTCCCGCGCCGGGCAAAATGCCGTCCGTCGAGTTTAGAGACGTCTGTTTTTCCTATAACGATGAAAACGCCGTGCTTAACCATTTCAACCTAACGCTCCGCGCCGGGGAAAAACTGGCACTTGTCGGTATCAACGGCGCGGGAAAGACCACGATTGTCAAACTGCTCTGCGGGTTTTACCGGCCTGCCTCCGGGCAAATCTTGGTCGATGGTATCGACACTGCGTGCTATCGACAAGGAGACCTTTACAAGCTGTTCTCCGCTGTGTTTCAGGACATTTCGATTTTTCCGTTTACCGCCGCAGAAAACATTTCGCTCAAACCCGAAGCGGAAACAGACATGAATCGGGTAAAAGAGTGTCTCGACAAAGCCGGATTGTACGCCGAAATTGCAAAGCACCCCGGGGGCTTGCGGTCCACCATGCTCAAGGATTTGGACGATGACGGCGTTATGCTGTCCGGTGGGCAGCAGCAAAAGCTGCTGATGGCGCGGGCGTTGTATAAGGACGCACCCATATTGATTCTGGACGAGCCGACCGCCGCGCTTGACCCCATCGCCGAGAGCGAGGTTTATGAGCAATTCCACGAGTTCTCCGCCAACAAAACCGCCATTTATATTTCTCACAGGCTGGCCAGCACGCGATTCTGCGACAAAATTGCTTTTCTGCAAGACGGAGAGGTTGTTGAACTTGGCACACACGCCGAGCTGATGGCGCAAAACGGTCGCTATGCCGAAATGTTTGCCATACAAAGTCATTACTACAAGGAGGGCGGCGCGCATGAAAACCAAGCTTAGTATGATCCGAAAGACGCTGAAAACGGCATGGGAACTGGATAAAAAACTGATACTTCTCATCGCAGCCGCATCGGTCATAAACGTGGTCACGCACTACATCCCCGTTATACTGGGCGCGTATATTTTGGACGGGTTTATCACAGGCGCTTCAGCCGCGCAGATGCTCACAACCACAATCATTTGCTTTGCCGTTCTTTTCATAGTGGGCGCAGTCCGAAATTTGATAAACAATGTGCGTGATGTACACATCGAAACCTGCGTCATGGATTTTGAAATCAAACAGGCAAAGCGCACATTGGAAATGGATTATCAATTGCTGGAAAGCCCGGAGGTCAATGCCCTGCGGGCGCGAATGAAAAACGACAGGAACTGGGGCGCCGGATTTTACAGTGTTTTCTGGAATCTTCCGGCATTTCTGAACGGTATTTTAAGCCTTGTCGCGGCATTGGTGATTTTGATTCCGTTGTTCCTGACGGGCAACGGCTATCAAAACCTTTTATCATTTGCTTTTGTCGGCGGCGCGGCTGTTGTGGCGCTTGTGGCGGGCGCGGTGACAGGACGGACAGGCGACAGGGAAACGGCACTGCTTGACGAAGTGAACGCCCCCGGAGAAGTGCGAAAGAAATATGGGCATTTCAGCTTTTTATACTGGGGTGGAGGAATGGATTATCAGAAGGGCAAAGATGCGCGGATCTATAATATCAGCAATCTTTTGCACAGTTATTTTGCGCCATTTGACAAATGGATGGACGGCTGGGATAAAAGGATAACAAAAGTATGGGCGGACGCTGCTTTTTCAAACAGCTTCTCCGGCGGTTTGATTTGGGCCGGTGCGTTTATTTTCGTGACACTGCAAGCCATCGCCGGTGTCATCACGATTGGTGCGGTGCTGCTGTATGCAAATGCGCTCAACCGTTTCGCGCGGGGTCTGACTGATTTGGCATCCAGCTTCAGCCAATTTGCAGTCACAGCCAAACGCCAGCAGGCCGTTATTGAATACATGAATTTCCCGGATGTGCTGCACAAAGGCACGCTTCCTGTTGAAAAACGCCGCGACAACGAATATGAGATTGAATTTCGCAATGTCTCCTTCCAATATCCGGGCAGCGAGGCGTATTCCCTGCGCAACTTCTCAATTAAGCTCAACATCGGGCAAAAGCTGGCCATTGTCGGCATGAACGGAAGCGGGAAAACGACGATGATCAAGCTCCTGTGCCGCCTGTATGACCCGACGGAGGGCGTGATTACGCTCAACGGTTTCGATATCAAGAAGTACGATTATGCGGAATATATGCGGATTTTCTCTGTGGTCTTTCAGGATTTTAAGATATTTTCTTTTAAGCTATCCGAAAATATTGCCTGCTCCACCGAAGCAGACCGTGAACGGGCGGCGCAAGCCATTGCAATGGTGGGGCTGTCCGAACGAACGGAGAAAATGCCGGATGGTCTTGACACATATTTGTACAGCGACTTCGATAAAGGTGTGGAAATATCCGGCGGCGAAGCGCAGAAAATCGCGCTCGCCCGTGCGTTGTATAAGGACGCGCCGTTTATCGTTCTCGATGAACCGACCGCCGCGCTTGACCCGATAGCCGAATTCGAGATTTATTCAAAGTTCAATGAGATTGTTGGCGACAAAACGGCGATTTACATCTCGCACCGCCTGTCTTCCTGCCGTTTCTGCGACGACATCGCTGTGTTCCATGAGGGAGCGCTAATCCAACGCGGCAGCCACGATACATTGGTCGCTGATATGAACGGAAAATATTACGAGCTGTGGAATGCACAAGCGCAGTATTATACTGATAAAGCTGTTTGATTTCTGCATAAATGGCACAAGCGGGTCGACCTATCGCCTGCCCGCTTGTGTCTGAGTGTTTTATAATTCCACACCCTGCGTCCGCGTAGCTGTCCGCTCCGGCGACTCCGCTTGCATAATCTCCGCAACACTCCGCCGGATTTACTCAACCTTTTGGGTTTCACTTTTCAGCGATTGGTACTTCCGATACAGCACCTCGCGCTCGGTGGTTTTGGTAGCGAGTTCCTGTTTCCATATCGTAATCGGCGGCAGCTTTTTCGTGTCGAAGCGCTCCTGCAAAACGCCGCGCAGATACTTGTCTGCGGCATCGAATAGCGTCAGCCCGGCGCGATTATCTTCGTAAAAGCTGTTGGCGGTATTAAGCGCCTTTTGTGCCTTGCGCTCCGAAAACAGTCCGGTTTCTTTTCGCGCGGCGGTGTAATCGGCATACAGCGCGTTGTACTGCTGCTTGAGCTTGCGATGTACTTTGTAGTATTCGCTCTGCCGGATATGCTCTTTGAGCGTGTCAATCCGGCGATTGACTGGCTTCATATCGTCGCCTAACCGCAGGACTTTGCTGTGCATGGCGCTGACCTTTTGCTCCAATCCCGACGTGTCGCGTATTTCGTTTTCTTGCAGGAATATGAGCATTTGAGCGGCGGCTTTCAGCTTTGCGATACCCGACTGCCCCTGCCGATTTAGGATTTCGGAAATGACATCGGCGAGTGTTGGCGGCTCAATGTTTACAGCTTCCTCCGCAAGCCATTTGTTCAGCTTGTTGATGCGAGCGCGAAGCTGCCGCAGTTCTTTGTTGGTGACGGCGATTTCGCGGTTCATATCACCGCGCTCGGTGCGGATGCCTCGCTTCTCCATCTGCGAAGCCGCCGCGCCGAGGTGGACGGTTGGGATTTGTTCTATGCCCTGCCGCGCGTAGCTCCGATGGTCGAGTGCGTTGTCCTCCGTCAGCTTACCATCAAGACGCAGCGCGCCGTTGCAATATGCCGCCCACGCTTTGTGCCAATCCTCGGCACGGTCGCGCTCATTCCAATCGACTGTTGGAATTTTTCTGCCGTCAACGGTGTAGGATTTTTGTCCCCATGTTCCGTCCGGCTCAATTGGGCGAATTGTCAGCATGATATGCGCGTGGGGATTGCCATCACCTTTGTCGTGTACACAAACGTCAGCGCACATTCCGGCTTTGACAAACTGCTCTTTGACGAACCGGCGGACGAGAGAAATATTCTGTTCCCGTGTCAGCTCGGCAGGGAGGGCAATCTCAATCTCCCGCGCAAGCTGCGCCGTTTTGTAACGCTCGACTTTCTCAACGGCGTTCCACAAAACTGCGCGGTCAGCATACGCGGCGGGCGCGTGGTCGGGCAGCAGGATTTCCGTATGGACGATGCCGCCCTTGCGGGTGTAGTCGTGCGTGATGCCGTCGTACTCGTTTGTGATGGTTTCGCCGGCACGGTACGCGGCAGCGGCAACAGCGGATTTGCCCTTGCCACGACTGATTATTTTGATGCTTAGGTGGTAGATTGCTATGGTCGGCACCTCCTTCGTGCGTTATTCGTTTTTCGTACCTTTTGACCCGATAGGGGCAAAACGCCGTCGGCAGACCGCACACGTTCGTTAGAACGTATAAGTGCGCCCTTGTCAAGCAAGGGAGGGGGCTTCACGATTTTCGCCTGCGGCGAAAACGGCGCAGAAACCACGCTTGAGGCATACGTGGTTTCTAGACGCGCCGCCGCTATCTTGCGGTCACTATTAGCCCGCCTGCCTTGCTTCGTTCTCCGTCTTGCTCTCGTCCGACGCGCCGGTTGTCGCTGCGATTTCGGCAAGCGCCCTCGCAGCGTAGCTTGATGTAACGGTCTTTTCAAGGAACGCCTTGAACTGCTCACTTGTCAGCGTTTCCACGCCGGGGATTAAGCTCTCCGCAATCGCGCCGCGCTCAATGAGGCGCTTCGTCCGTGCCTTGCGGTCAGCTTCTTTTTGCATTTGTTCCAATCGTTTTAGCTCGTTTTCCTTCTGTTTGAGTTCAATTTTTGCGGCTTCGATGCGCTCCGCTGTGGTTTTTCTGGTTGACATTTATCATCTCTCCATTCAATATTTTGTTGTTTTAGATGCGAAAAGGCGGCTCCCGATAATTCGAGAGCCGCCCGTGTGCGGTGTGCTTATGCTGTTTTCTTTTCCTCCGCCGATAAATCCTGCGGAGGTTGTTTTACTTCATTGCGTGCGGCTTTCTCCGCCTTCATGCGCTCCTTGTTGTCTTGATACCATTGACGATGGTACTCTTTTAACCGTGCCGTTTTTGCGACTTCGTCAGCGGCGATTTCCTCCGGCGTTCGCCCGTCTGGGCGCTGTCCTGTGAAGTGACCCAGCGGCTTGCCGCCGTTCGCTTCGCGGCGGATTTTGTACTCACGCTGATACATCAGCTTCGCCATGCAGCGCTCGTGTTCCGCCGCCGCGACCGGGTCGGGCTTTGCTATCTCCAACGCTTCGACCGGCGGGGAATATGTGCCGATGAAATTGAGGTACACGTCCACCCTTTGCGTGGTCACGATTGCCCGCTTGTCCTCGCGCTCGTGGATTTCAATGCGGTCTACAAACTCATGGAGCATGGCGGGTGTCAGCTCGGAAAATTCCCTGTATCTGCGTGTCAGTTCAAGGAATTTTGCCGCCCTGTCGGTGCTGTCGTCGTAGCTGTTGAGGTCGGCTTCAAGCTGAATGATTGTCTGCTCCAATTCCTCTTGCTCCGATTCATACTGGTGGGATAAAACATCGAAGCGTTTGTCGCTTATTTTTTCATTTGCGTTATCCTCGTAAATACGCTGCATCAGCTTGTCGAGTTCGGCGTGGCGGCTGTGGCTCGACTTCAATTTCCTACGCTGGGATTTTACATTCTCCGCTTGCTGATTCGAGAATATTTCGTTTATCTGCCGCGTAAAATCCGCTTCATTGGCGGCAGCGTATCGGCTCACCGTTTGGAGCGTTTCCAGTACGAGAGTCTCCACCGCACCGCCGTTGATTCGATGCCCGGTGCAAAACTCCGTGCCGTGCTTGCTCTGCTTGCAGGTGTAATAGTTTTTCACTACGCCGCTGCTTTTTATCGTTCCTCGATTGTGGTGCATCTTGGATTTGCAATCGGCGCAGTACAGCAGACCCGTCAGCGGGTGCGGCTCGCCTAAGCTATCCGGCTTGTTGCGCCGCTTCTTTTCCCGAATATCATTGGCGGATTGCCAGGTCGCTTCGTCTACGATGGGTTCGTGCTTGCCCTCAAAAACGAGCTATTCCTCCTGCGGAACCTGCTTACTGCGCTTGTCCTTGAAGGACTGCTTTCGCGTTTTCAGATTGACCATGCAGCCCTTGTATTCCATGCGGCGGAGGATTATATCCACCATATTGCCCTGCCAGCGGTACGGGTCGTCGAACGCCTTGTTTTTACAAGCGCCGATGCCCCTTTGCGCGTGATAGTAGCCGGGCGAGTGGATTTTATCCTTCCGCAAGCGGTTGGCGATGGCGCAGGTGCCGTAGCCCTCGATTGTCATTCGGAATATCCGTTTAACAATCTCTGCGGCTTCGGGGTCGATTTCCCACACGCCTTTGTCGGCTTCGCTTTTCCGATAACCATACGGCGCGATGCTCGAAACATACTTGCCGTTACGTCCGTTTGAACGTTTCGCCGACATGATTTTACGGCTGATATCACGAGCGTAAAATTCGTTCAGAAGATTGACAAACGGCGCAAACTCCAATGTTTCGGGGTTTGCGCTGTCTATGTTATTCGTAACGGCAATGAATCGCACATCGGCTTTGCGGAAAAGTTCCATATATGTCCCGACTTGGACGTGCTCCCGACCGACGTGGCTCATATCCTTGCATAGCACGATCTGGACTTTTCCGGCCTCGATGTCGTCCATCATTTTCATGAATCCGGGGCGGTCGAAACGGGTGCCGCTGATGCCGTCGTCACAATAATGGACGAGGTTGGTGAAGCCCATTTTGGCGGCGTATTCTTCCAGAATGGCTTGTTGGTTTTTGATACTGTTGGATGGGCCTTGCAGTTCGTCATCACGCGATAAACGTTCGTATAACGCGGTGATGGGTTGGTTTTCCGACTGTCTCATAGGTTCCCCTTTCAGACAGCCACTCTCATTCACGGCAACATCAGTATAGCACATTTCGGCGGCCATTGCCAGAGAATTATTCATGATACCGCCTCCATTTCGCGGCGAATTAACCGCATGGTTTTGTCGTTCATCGTCTCCTTCGCGTCATGATTGAAGTGTACCTCCACTTCATAGACTATGGAACCGTGGCGTTTTGTGAAACGATACGGCTCTTTGGCACAGGTTGATTCTTTTTCCCGTGAGTTTTTTAACGTATTCATGCCATCGGCTCCCTTCATGATTTTTAAGTTTTGTAGTGTTTTTGGTTTGATAGAAAATTGAGTTTTGTTTTTGGGCAGGCTTCGCCCTTTGTTTAGTGTCGGGATACTTTCTGTCCGCCTCCCGATTTGCCCGGGCGGTAGCGTCTCTTACTGCAACGACACGACAGCTTCCGGTTGTTAGCCGGAAGATTTTCCTTTTTCGATAGGCATCTTCCCCTTTCTAGATTGCATAGGCTGGGCATAAAAATAGCCGGACTCGGTTGCCGCAATACTGCGGAACCTGTCCGGCTCACCAGTATTCAATTGTAAGGCGGACAGCCTGTCAAGCCCAAACGGGATTGACGGTCTGTCCGCCTATGAAATACATGATAGCACATACGTTTGATTTTGTCAATGTGGCGCATATTGCAAAAAGCCGCTCATGTAGTTGGACATTTAATGTTAATGAAGGGATAGTCTCAGCCATGCGGAAAAGAGGACGCCTCATTTTTGAGGACTAACCAAAAATGGTGAGTCCGATTAAGCCATTTTTGAAGATTGAGAGCGCTTACAAGCACAGGGCTGTACGCCGAATCAAGCTGGGCTCTTTGGAACCCAGCTTAGTTTGGGGAAAGCAGGGGAGTTGCTTGTGGGTTCTGTGTCCCACAAGCCACTCCGAAAAGATGTGCCTTCACACAAGACATGGTCGGCCGTCCATGTCTTGGATAGCGCGTTCAGCTTAGCTTTCAGCTCCGTGGTTCTCAACGCTATTCTTGGTCTACATATACACCACTTCGGCAAGCATCATCTTCTCAGCTATATGCCGCACCTCAGTCATATGTGTCGCCCACGCAATGCCGTCTGCGGCTTTGTCGGGCGGCGGATTGAATATTAAGAGGTCAAACATGATGCTGTCAAGGCGTTCGTTCGCCGTTTTCTGTATCTCCCGCAAGTGCGGAAACAGTTGCTCCGACAGCAATAGTCTGCTATACTGAATGGGATGATGCTCTCGCAGGAATGACCGCTGCATTGCGCCGTATCGGGTAATTGGTTCGACCTGTTCGTTCGGTGGTTCGGATAACGCGATATTTGGCAGAAGGTAGTCACCGTGGCGAGTGTAATCAATTAGCGCCATAAAAAGCCCCTTTCTGCGGCGTTTTGCCGCGTGATATTGGTGGGCGAGGGATTCTTCCCCGCTGGTGATTCGGACGTACACAGGGCGATTATGCGCCGCCCGTACGCCTTGGTATCGTTTATCATCTCCCCCACGCTGCAACGCTTTCATTTATGCCGTAAATGAGCCGGCTGTACGCTTATAAAGTGGCGTTTGTATAACGCCCTTTATAGCATACACTGTCAGCGATGTATTGTGTTCGGATTTGGACGATAGTCCTCCGCTTCTTATGAAAACCCAGAACCCTTTACTCATCGATACTACCGGTGGACAAAGGATTCTGGGATTTTGTTCTACAAAGAAGCACTACCGTACCGCTGCAAACGCGTCGTCCAGCGCCTCTATCAAATCCTGCACATGCTCCGTTCCGATAGATAATCGAATCGTATTCGGCTTAATGCCCTGGCCGCGCAATTCATCCGCCGCCAACTGCGAATGCGTGGTGGTCGCGGGATGAATAACGAGAGACTTCACATCCGCCACATTGGCGAGGAGCGAGAAAATGGCGAGATTGTCAATGAACTGCATTGCCTCGGCCTCGCCGCCTTTAATTTCAAAGGTGAAGATGGAGCCTCCGCCATTTGGGAAATATTTTGCATACAGCGCGTGGCTCGGCTCGCTTGCCAGCGAAGGATGATGCACGGCCTCGACCTGCGGATGCTTGGCGAGGTACTCCACAATCGCCAGCGCATTTTCGACATGTCTCTCCAGCCGGAGCGACAGTGTTTCCAACCCTTGCAGGAACAGGAACGCATGGAAGGGCGAAAGTGTCGCGCCTGTGTCGCGCAGGAGAATCGCGCGGATGTAAACAACAAGGGCAGCGAGTCCTGCCGCATCCACAAAGCTGATGCCATGATAGGACAGGTTCGGTTCGGAAATCCAAGGGTATCGGCCCGATGCCTTCCAGTCAAACGAGCCTCCGTCCACGATGACGCCGCCAATCGCCGTACCGTGGCCACCGATGAATTTCGTCGCGCTGTGGATAACGATGTCTGCGCCATGTTCAATCGGGCGGAGGACGCAGGGTGGCGTAAAGGTGCTGTCAACGACAAGCGGGATGCCATGATTGTGCGCGATGGCTGCGACGGCAGAAATATCGATGACATTTGAGTTCGGATTGCCCATCGTTTCGATGAAAATCGCCTTGGTCTTGTCGTCAATAGCGGCCTCGAACGCGCCGTCTTCATATGGATTAACAAACGTCGTTGTCACGCCTGAAAGTTGTGGCAGCGTGTGTGCGAGGTAGTTGTATGTGCCGCCATAAATCGTTTTCGCGGAAACGATGTTTTCGCCGCTCTTCGCCAATGCTTGAATTGTGTATGACACCGCCGCCGCGCCGCTTGCCACGGCCAGCGCCGCCACGCCACCCTCCAATGCCGCGATTCTTTCCTCGAAAACGCTCTGCGTTGGGTTTGTCAACCGGCCATAGATGTTGCCGGGGTCTTTCAGGCTAAAACGATCCGCCGCGTGCTGCGAATCATGGAACACATAGGCCGTGCTTGCATAAATAGGAACGGCTCTGGCTTCTGTTGCCGGGTCTGCTTTTTCCTGCCCGATATGAAGCTGTAGTGTCTCGAAGCGATATTTCTTTTCTGTCATGTTATTTCCTCCTCATCATCGTATGCGTTTTGTATACGCGTTTTTGCATGTGAGGAGTATAACATCAGTAGAGTCTATTGTCTAATCCTTAAACTTTATGCATTTCAATAGTTTTATTCTATACCAAGATACTTCCGTGCTTCCTGTATATACACCTCGCCGATGTCGCTCAGGACGCTATACTTCTTCACGATATATCCGATTTCCATCACCGCGTTCGGATTAGCCGCATCCGCCGCAAAGGGAATCACCACATAATCGCTGCCGTTCAACTCGTCACAGATAATACCGGAGCATAATGTGTACCCGTTCAACCCAACCATAAGATTCAAAACCGTCGCTCTGTCGCATGTCTTGATGATGCGCGGGTATTCGTTTTCAGCCAAAATTTCTTCTGCGAAATAGAAGGAAGCATGGTCTCCCTGTTCAAAAGACAAACAAGGGTATTCCATCAACTGTTCAAAACCAATCGACGTTTCTCCTGCCAGCGGATGCCCCTTCCACACATACACATGCGCGTCACATTGAATGAGCTTATGGAACACAAGCTCGTTGTCACGCAGCATCTTTTCAATGATTTTACGGTTGAAGCCGCTCAGATACAAAACCCCTATTTCACTTTTCATCGTGCCGACATCCTGTATGACATCGGCCGTTTTCGTCTCGCGAATGGCAAACTCATACCGCAGGGTATCAAATTTTTTAACCATTTCCACGAACGCCTTCACCGCAAAGGAATAATGCTGTGTGGATACGGCAAATTTCCGCTTGCTATTCGCCGCGTCGCCGTATTTTTGCCGCAAGAGGTCATACTGCTGGTGCACTTGCCGCGCATAAACCAGGAAATCCGCGCCTTCCGCGGTGGGTACAACGCCTTTTCCTGTCCGCAAGAATATGGATATACCCGCGTCGCGTTCCAATTCCTTGATGGCACTCGTCAGCGAGGGCTGAGAGATAAACAACGCCTCGGCAGCTTTGTTGATAGATCCGATTTCTGCGACGGTCAGCGCGTAGTGCAGTTGTTGTAAAGTCATCGTTTTTCTCCTCTATATAGAACATTGGGCTTTGTCCGGCAACGTTGCTTCCTACACGAATCCACGGATTCGTGTATATCTTAGCAACTCACCTCCGCCATGTCAATACATACCATACAGTTATGCGAAATAAATCAATGCGCAAACTGAACAGGTAACAGTTTATTGTCACCATATCTCATTTGTTTGGTTGACATTCTGCCTTGCATCTTATATAATGACCTTGATATGATGCGGAGGAGGTGAATACCCGTGTTGAAAAACAAGGTGTTATACATACTGGAAAAAAACAAAGGTCATATCGTGACGGGCGGACAATTGGCAAGTATATTGGGCGTCAGCCGCAACGCCGTTTGGAAGGCTGTCAATACATTAAAAGAAGAAGGTACTGCAATTATATCCATACCCAATAGCGGCTACAAACTTATGGACACGAATGATACGTTGTTTGAAGAACTCATCCGTGAAAACCTGACAACCGAATGGATAGGGAAAGCTATGGCCTTGCTTCCCACGGTTCATTCCACAAATCAACATCTGAAAGAAATGGATACGACCGACATACCGTCCGGTTATGTCGTGATTGCGAACGAGCAGACACATGGACGCGGCAGAAGGAGCAGGACTTTTCTTTCGCCAAAAAGCGAGGGGCTATATCTCAGTATCCTCCTGAAACTCAACGGTGCACTAAAGGATATTCGTTTGCTCACCATATGCACTGCCATCGCGGTTTCAAGCGCGTTGGAAAAGGTTAGCAACATACAAGCTGACATCAAATGGGTCAATGATATTTATTGCAATGGTAAAAAAATATGCGGTATTCTGACGGAAGGAACACTATCCGGCGAGTTGCAAGAAGTAAGCAGTGTGATTGTGGGGATTGGCATCAATACAGGGCGCGTTCCTGCTGAAATCAACGACATAGCGACTTCCGTACAGGCGGAAGTCGGCATTCGCGGTATTCGAAACCAGCTTGCTGCGGAAGTATTGAATCAGTTTGAAGCGGTATACCGTGATTTTTTGGAAACAGAAAAGCAGCACGATATTATTCGCCGCTATCAAGAACGGCTTTTCATCATTGGAAAGCAAGTCTGCGTAACCGGCACAGGGCAGCCCTATGCCGCGACCGTTATAGGGATTGATGAAACAGGTGCGTTAATCGTTCGGGATGACAAGCAAGTGGTTCATCATATTGTAACGGGCGAAATCACTTTAGAAATGAGGAAATAAAATGAAGAATACACTACGGGCAAAAGAACTTGCCATGACAGGCATTTTTACTGCTTTGACAGCGGTCATGGCGCAAATCGCAATACCGCTTCCTTTCACGCCGGTGCCGATTTCATTCGGCCTAGTCGCCGTGTATATGGCGGGCATTTTGTTAAAGCCCAAGCACGCCATACTATCACAGGTATGCTATTTACTTCTCGGCGCGGCGGGTGCGCCTGTGTTCGGAAATTTTCGCGGCGGACTGGCCGCATTGTTCGGTTCAACGGGTGGATATTTATTGGTGTATCCCATCATCGCCGGTATTGTTGCGGTTGTATTGAATGGCCAAAAAAGCAGGCAAGCCGAGAAGCGGCAGCACAGAGCGATGGTGCTTATAAAGGCAAGCGTATCCATTTGCGTGGCGCATATTCTCCTGTACTTGGGCGGCACAATTTGGCTTTGCGCCATCACGGGAATCGACTTCCAGGCCGGACTTGCGCTCGCCGTTTATCCGTATATACCGCTTGATATTGTGAAAATCGTATTCTGCGTTGCGGCGATTGTCCCACTTCGCGTACGCTTTATGGCGATGAATGTATTGCAACTGGACTATGTACCGGCCAACCGCAGTAAAAACGAGGGGCATGCATAATGCCAAATACAACAACTAACCAAATTTTAGAAAAAGCACTCCATGGAAATGGTATCACACCTACGGAAGCAAATATATTGATGAATCCAGCGCATACAGCTCTCGAGGCGCTCATCAAAACTGCCCATCAATTAACCTTACAAAACTTTGGCAACGAAATCGGCATGTGCGCCATCTATCCTGCCAAAGTCGGACTATGCTCCGGCGATTGCGCCTTTTGCGCCCAATCGTCCCATCACAATTGCAATATCTCGCCCGTTGATACCAGCAACCTTGATGAGGATGAAATCGTCCACAACGCAAAGACACTGTGGGAATCGGGCGTATCGCGTTATAGCCTGGTGACAAGCAGTGAAGTTTTGACCGACACGGAATTTGACATCATCTGCCAAATATTCCGCAGACTACGCAGCGAAACGAACATAGGGCTTTGCGCATCCCTCGGCAGCCTTACATACGAAAGGGCATGCCAGTTAAAACGTGTCGGTGTTTCCCGATACCACCACAATATTGAAACATGCCGCAGTTACTTCCCGCACATCTGCACCACACACAGCTATGACGACAAAATCCAAACCATTACCACCGCACGCGGCGCCGGTTTGGAAATATGTAGCGGCGGCATCATTGCCTTGGGCGAAACGGCAGCGCAGCGGGTTGAACTGGCCTTTGCCCTCAAAGATATGGATGTTGATTGCGTCCCCATCAACATACTCAATCCGATTGCGGGTACACGGCTGGAAAAGCAACCGCCTCTCAGTACAAACGAAATCCTGCGCACTGTTTCCGTGTTTCGTCTGATTTTACCGCATACAGTACTTCGTTTCGCGGGCGGACGGGAAAAGGCGTTGGGCAATGAGGAATATACAGGCTATACAGCCGGTATCAACGCTATACTTGCTGGTAATTACCTTACGACCAGCGGGAAAGACTTTGCGGCGGAACTGTACAACATAAGGTCAGCCGGTTATGTAGTGAAGGAATCTTATTAAAATATACGAGCAGACTAATCGCTTCAACTTGCGTATATGGAGTATCGCGACGGTGTAAGGGGATGGCACCCATGACAAAAAACAGCGGTTGCACCAGCGCGAACGAAACAGAGAAATGGATTCGCATTGCGTCTATTTCTTTTGGCACACACAAATTATCGCCGTTTCGTTTGCACATTCATTCCAATCCCCGCAGTCACGAGACGGCAGATTGGAGCATATTATGCATATTCTGCCTATAAAGAATGACATTGTCATTCGTTGCGTTTCTATATTTCTTGTTGTTTTACTTTTTGTACCTTTTTCCGGCTGCACAAAACAAGAACCGGATACCGGTATTGTCACAGATGGTATCAGCATCGTTACTACACCCGCCCCCGGCATCGCTTTACCGCCGGATTTACCGGATATGCAATACATCATTCCGGATGAATACGCGTTGGATGCTGCTGTATACTCATTTTGCCTCAGCCCGGACGGCTCCGTTTTCGCGTCCATAACAGGGCGGACGGTTTTACAATTTGACGTACAGGGCAATGTCATCAACCAGTATCCTATCGAAACAGTGCTTTTCAACACCGTACTGCTGGACGGCACGCTGTATGGCTATGCTTATGACGACGGCGGCACAATTGTTGCGCTGGATACGGAAACCGGCGAAGTGCAGTCGCTTCCGTTCGCGTATCAAGCTGACCAAATCCACGCGATGACAGGTTCCGATGGGAAGCTGTTGTTGTTGTGCTCGCCAACCGGAAGTCTCGGCGGCAACAATGAACTGGTTTTGTACACCGTGGCGGATGAATCGTATGTGATTGTTCCGTCCGACACCATATCGGCATTGTCGCCGCTGGATACCGGGCGCGTGCTGCTGTACGGGTACGATGGGAAAAACTATCTGGCGGAAATGGACATGCAACGCATGGCCATTGGTAAAAAAACGTATCTGGACATAATAGGCGCTGCGGGCGCCGTCGCGCAAAATCAAGTATCCGGAGATTTATTTTTCGGCAGCAGGGACAGCGCGGGTATCACCGGTGTGTTTGCAGATACGCCGAACAAGCCGGTTGTCGTTTGGGATGAAATTGCGCCGCACGGCAGCAATGATTTGCAATTCCGTGACGGGTATCTGTTTGTTTTGGACATCAACACCAACACGCTGCACAGGCATAAGGTTGTTCCGCCCGCGAAGGAAGCCATCACATTGCAGATTGACCAGTCCTTCAGTTTTTCGTATCTTACAG
>JGI994J12354_10002276_pt1 | contig 18807 bp, 11 predicted proteins | sample IntmicLarv3ML3BL_FD_12354 | JGI IMG/M metagenome (IMG submission 12354)
GTGTTTATGAGATTTCCATTGTGGGCAAGTGCCATGCGACCCTTGATGTGGTTGACCAGAATCGGCTGGGCGTTTGTACGCCCGCCGTTTCCGGTTGTGCCATATCTGACATGACCTATTGCAATGTTTCCCTCGCCGAGGGCGGAGAGGCGCTCGGTTGTGAAAACATCATTTACAAGACCTGTGTCTTTGTAGGACTGGAAAAGCCCGTCATCGTTTACAACAATGCCGCAGCTTTCCTGTCCCCTGTGCTGAAGCGCGAAGAGACCGTAATAGGTCATTCCGGCGACATCGTAGGTTTCGGGGCTGTACACCCCGAAAACGCCGCATTCTTCTCTAAGTCCGCTCATTTATGGCTCCTTAACATGATTCTAGGTTAGGCAATCAGCCGAGAATGCGGTTCATCATTTCATTATAGGCGTCCTCAACGCCGCCAAGGTCGCGCCTGAAACGGTCTTTATCAAGCTTTTCGCCCGTTTGGCTGTCCCAGAAGCGGCAGGTGTCGGGGCTGATTTCATCGGCAAGGACGATGGTGCCGTCTGCTGTTTTTCCGAACTCCAGCTTAAAGTCCACGAGCGTAACGCCGATGTTCTTGAAAAATTCGCGCATGAGGCTGTTTACCTTGAATGCCATGCCTTTAATCTGGTCAATTTCTTCCTGAGTTGCGAGCTTTAGGGCAAGAGCGTGGCTGTCGTTTATAAGGGGGTCGCCCAAATCATCGTCTTTATAAGAAAACTCGACTGTGGGAGCATCGAAAACGATGCCCTCAGAAACGCCGTATCTTGCCGCGAAGGAGCCTGCGGAGATGTTACGGATTATAACCTCAAGTGGCACAATGGAAACCTTTTTGACAATGGTTTCGCGCTCGCTGAGCTCCTGCACGAAATGTGTGGGAATGCCGGAGCGCTCAAGTAGCTGCATCATAAAATTTGTGACGCGGTTGTTTACGGCGCCCTTGCCGGAGATGCTGCCCTTTTTCTGACCGTTGAAGGCGGTTGCGTCGTCCTTGTAGGAAACGATGACGAGGCTGCTATCCTCGGTGTCATAAACTTTTTTTGCCTTGCCCTCGTAAATCTGCTCTTTCTTTTCCATTAAAAATGCTCCTTTCATAAAAAGGCGCGAGAGCGCCTTGAAAAATTATTTTTTAGGGTGTCCCAAAGACTGTGCGAGTTATATGTTATACTTTGCCTCAACCTCGGCATTTTTGGAGAGGACTTTTGCGCTGGCGGCGGCGCGCTGCTCGTCCAGAGTTTTTGCAAGCTGGGCGTCGGAAACGGCGATTATCTGCATGGCGAGCAGCGCCGCGTTTTGCGCGCCGTCTATCGCGACGGTGGCAACGGGAATGCCGCTTGGCATCTGAACCGTTGACAGCAGAGCGTCAAGTCCGTCAAGCGTTGAGGATTTTATAGGAAGACCGATAACCGGAAGGGTGGTGTTTGCGGCAACTGCACCGGCGAGGTGCGCTGCTTTGCCTGCTGCGGCGATGATTGCACCAAAATTGTTCTCTCTTGCGCCGAGGGAAAATGCGCGAGCCTGCTCCGGCGTTCTGTGCGCGGAGAGGACATGGACCTCAAAGGGGACGGAAAATTCCCTCAAGGTGTCGATGGCTTTCTCTACGGTTGGGAGGTCGCTGTCGCTTCCCATGATGATTGCAACTTTTTTCATAGTTCGGCTCCTTCTTAAAAAATAAATTTTTTTTGCGAGAATCAAAAAAGGCAAACCTAGCCCTTGGATAAGGATTAGGTTTGCCCAGACGGTCGACATTTTCTCGCTATCTGCTCCCACGTGGTGACCCACAAGCCGTCAGTTACAGATATGCTTTATTAAATTTTGGCTCACATCAATCTTAGCACGAAAGCTGGGGGTTTTCAATCAGTCATTTCAAATAAAAGAAGCCCGTTTTTGCAGACGATTTAAGCCCTAAGTCACAAATTTGATTTTGGAGGGCAAGTTTACCTTGACATAGCACATTGAAATGTGATACTTATAATAATAATGCAAAAATAAGCGCACGAATTACAGCGTGCAATAATATGGAGTGGGGAGGGCGAAAAAATGACTGAGAAAAATGCCGCGGCAAAGGGCCTTGGCGGCTGTGCTTTTTCATTTGATTCTTTCCCATGTGTTGATGTTCCATTTTCCGCGAATGGGGCAGCTTCGTGTTTCACCGAATTTAATGATTGTTTTGTCCTCCCCGGTTTTTTGGATGCTCATGTTCATCTGAGAGAGCCGGGTTTTTCGTATAAAGAAACGATTTTTTCCGGCTCGCGCGCCGCTGCCGCCGGCGGCTACAGCGCGATTTGCACAATGCCAAACCTTGATCCTGTGCCGGATTGCCTGGAAAATCTCGAAAAACAAGTTGACATAATTAAAAAAGACGCGCAAATTGCAGTTCACCCCTATGGCGCGCTCACCGTGGGCGAGCTTGGGCGAGAGATTGCCGATTTGGAAGCGCTTGCGCCGCATGTGATTGCCTTTTCAGACGATGGAAGGGGAGTTCAGGATATTGGCATCATGCGCGAGGCGATGCAGAGGGCTGCAGCTCTTGGAAAAATTGTCGCAGCCCACTGCGAGGTGGACGGGTTGCTTCGCGCAGGATATATTCACGATGGTTGGTATGCCAAGGAACACGGGCATTTGGGCATTTGCTCGGAGAGCGAGTTTCGGCAGATAGAGCGCGATGTGAGCCTTGCTTATGAAACCGGCTGCAAATATCATGTGTGCCATGTTTCGGCAAAGGAATCTGTTGAGATAATTCGAGATGCGAAAAAAAGTGGGGTTGACATAACGTGCGAAACCGCGCCGCACTATCTGCTTCTTTGCGAGGACGATTTGCAGGAGGATGGGCGCTTTAAGATGANCCCGCCGCTTCGCTCGAGGGGGGATAAGGAGGTTCTGCTTTCTGGAATTTGCGATGGCACGATAGACATGGTCGCGACAGACCATGCGCCGCACAGCGCGCAGGAGAAAGCAAAGGGATTAAAAGGCAGCGCGATGGGAATTGTCGGTCTTGAAACGGCATTTCCGCTTTTATATACATATCTTGTAAGAGAAGGAATCATCACGCTGGATGCGCTGAGTGAGCTTTTAAGCCGCGCGCCGCGGCGACGATTTGGGCTTCCGGGCGCTTATGAGAGCGGAGACTGCACAGTTTTCGCGCTTGGAGAGAGATATACAATAAATCCAGACGGATTTTTATCCAAGGGACGGTCCACACCCTTTGTGGGAGCGGAGGTTTTCGGACTTTGCCTTATGACAACAATGGAAGGAAGGACAGCATGGGAAAAACATTTGACAGAAAGATAGTTTTAGAGGATGGAAGCGAATATTATGGCTATGGCTTCGGAGGAACTGAGGACAGGGTTTGTGAGATCGTTTTCAACACTTCGATGGTTGGATATCAGGAGATAATTTCCGACCCGTCATACACCTATCAAATGGTGGTGATGACCTATCCGCTAATCGGAAACTATGGCACGGCGGATGATGATTTTGAAACCAAAATTCCGTCCATCGGTGGGCTTATTGTTAGGGAATATAACGATGCTCCGAGCAATTTCCGCTGCACGAGGACACTGTCGGAAATTTTGGAGGAGCACCACATTCCCGGCATTTGGGGAGTGGACACGAGAAAAATAACTCGCTCAATCCGAGATTTGGGAAGCCGCAAGGTGCTTATCACAAACATACAAACGCCGACATACACAGCGATGGCACTGCTTCAAAAGACGAGCCTGCCGCGCGACGCGGTGCAGCGCGTGAGCTGCAAAAAGCGCTGGTATTCCAGAACCTCAAACCACAGGTTTAATGTGGTTGCAGTGGATTTGGGCATAAAGCTTAGCATTGTGCGCGGTCTTAACGCGCGCGGCTGCAATGTGACCGTTGTGCCATATGACACAAGCGCTGCGGAGATTTTGGCAATGAAGCCGGACGGCGTGTTTTTCTCTAACGGTCCCGGCGACCCTATGGACGTTCCCGAGGCTGTTGAGCTTATTAAAGCCATTCGTGGAAAAATGCCGATTTTTGGCATTTGCCTTGGGCATCAGCTCATTTCTCTGGCTTATGGTGCAGAAACCTACAAGCTGAAATTTGGGCACCACGGCGGAAACCATCCTGTTAAAAACCTCAAAAACGGTCGCGTGGAGATTACGAGCCAGAACCACGGCTATGCCGTGCTTGAAACTTCGCTGGCGGACACTGACCTTGAAACGACACACACAAATGTTTTGGACAGGACAATCGAGGGCTTGCAGTGTGAGCGCGACAAGATTTTCAGCGTGCAGTATCACCCCGAAAGCGCGCCCGGTCCGCAGGACAGCACATATCTTTTCAGCAAGTTTATCAAAATGATGGAGGAGGGACAGCAAGATGCCTAAACGGACAGATTTAAAGAAGATAATGGTTATCGGCTCCGGTCCGATTGTTATCGGACAGGCTGCCGAGTTTGACTATGCAGGAACACAAGCCTGCCTTTCTCTGAAGGAGGAGGGCTATGAGGTTGTCCTTGTAAACTCGAACCCCGCCACGATAATGACCGACACCACAATCGCCGACAAGGTTTATATGGAGCCGCTAACGCTCGAATTTGTCGGAAAAATCATGCGCAAAGAGCGACCGGACGCCATAATCCCCGGCATCGGCGGACAGACAGGGCTTAACCTTGCCATGCAGCTTGAGAAAAAGGGCGTTTTGCGCGAATGCGGCGTTGAGCTTTTGGGAACCTCAAGCGAGAGCATTGAAAAGGCGGAGGACAGGGAGCTTTTTAAAAAGCTTTGCATCGAGCTGGGCGAGCCTGTTGTGCCGAGCGAAATCACCCACACGGTGGAGGAAGGGCTTGCCGCAGCTTCGAGAATTGGCTATCCTGTTGTTCTGCGCCCGGCTTTCACCCTTGGCGGAACGGGCGGCGGCTTTGCATATAACCCGGAGGAGTTTTGTGAGCTTATGAAGGGCGCGCTCGCGTCCTCGCCTGTTAGACAGGTTTTGGTTGAAAAAAGCATAAAGGGTTATAAAGAAATAGAGTTTGAGGTTATGCGCGATGCGGATGACAACGCAATCACAATTTGCGGCATGGAAAACCTAGACCCTGTTGGCATCCACACGGGCGACTCCATCGTAATTTGCCCCTGCCAAACGCTTACAAACAAAGAATATAACATGCTGCGCGACGCCGCGCTGCGGCTTATCCGCGCGCTCAAGATAGAGGGCGGCTGTAACGTGCAATTTGCGCTTGACCCCCAGTCGTTTGACTATTTTGTTATAGAGGTCAATCCCCGTGTTTCGCGCTCATCTGCCCTCGCTTCAAAGGCGAGCGGTTATCCCATCGCGCGAGTTTCCGCGAAGATTGCCATGGGTATGCGCCTTGATGAGATTATGCTGGCAAACACCCCGGCGTGCTTTGAGCCGGCGCTTGACTATGTTGTCACAAAAATGCCGCGTTTTCCGTTTGACAAGTTCACCTCTGCCAGCAACAAGCTTGGCACGCAGATGAAGGCGACGGGCGAGGTTATGGCAATCGGCAGAACATTTGAAGAGAGCCTTTTGAAGGCTATGCGCTCGCTTGAGATTGGCGTGAACCACATTTATATGGACAAGTTCAACAGCTACAGCGTGGAGGAGCTGATTGAATATATAAAAATCGGAACGGACGACCGAATTTATGCCATTGCCGAGCTGGTCTATTGGGGCACGGATATCGGCGTGGTTTGCGATGCCACGCAGATTGATATGTTTTTCCTTGAAAAGATTAAAAAAATTGTTAAATTTGAGGACGAGGTAAAGGCAGGCGTCGGCGATTTAGAGCTTCTTCTTGAAGCAAAGAGAATGGGCTTTTCGGACAGGTGCGTTGCAAGGCTCTGGGAGATGAGCGAGCTTGAGGTTTTTGAGCTTCGCCGCCAGAACAACATGTTCCCCGTTTACAAAATGATAGATTCATGCGCGAGCGAATTTGAAAGTTACATCCCTTATTTTTACTCCACTTACGAGGAGGAGAATGAGTCTATTGTATCGGACAGGAAAAAAATAATTGTCCTTGGCTCCGGTCCGATTCGCATTGGACAGGGGGTAGAGTTTGACTATTCCACCGTTCACGCTGTTTCAACCATCAAAAAATCCGGGTTTGAGGCGATTATCATAAACAACAACCCCGAAACCGTTTCAACCGACTACACATGCAGCGACAAGCTCTATTTCGAGCCGCTCATGGTCGAGGATGTTATGAACATCATAGAGCTTGAAAAGCCCTATGGCGTGATTGCCACCCTTGGTGGACAAACGGCGATAAACCTTGCCAAGCCGCTTACAGACCGCGGCGTAAAAATAATCGGAACAGACTGCGAGGCTATAGAGCGCGCCGAAAACCGCGATGCTTTTGAAAAGGTGCTGGACGCTCTTAAAATTCCGCAGCCCCAGTGTGTTGCGGTTACAAATGTTGAAGATGGCGTTCGTGCCGCGCAGAGCATTGGTTATCCTGTTTTGGTGCGCCCCAGCTTTGTTCTCGGCGGTCGCGCTATGGAGATTGTTTCAAACGAGGCGATGCTTCGCCACTATCTAAAGAATGCGGTTGAGGTTGATGCCGACAAGCCTGTGCTCGTTGATAAATATATCATGGGCAAGGAGGTTGAGGTTGATGCCATTTGCGACGGAACGGATGTTTTTGTCCCCGGCATCATGGAAATGGTAGAGCGCACGGGCGTTCACTCCGGCGACAGCAACAGCGTTTATCCTCCTTTTTCCATTTCGCAGGAGGTTAAGGAAACCATTGTGAAATATACACGCATGCTGGGGCTTGGTATCGGCATTGTTGGGCTTTTCAACATCCAGTTTATTGTGGACGAGAAGGATGATGTTTATATAATCGAGGTTAACCCACGCTCCTCGCGAAGCGTTCCTTTTCTCTCAAAGGCGACGGGCTTTGGCTTGGCAGATATCGCGACAAAGGTGATTTTGGGCGAGAGCCTGAGAGCGCAGGGGATAGAGGACTTTTTCCCACCGGAGAAAAAGCGCTGGTATGTAAAGGTTCCGGCGTTCTCGTTCTCGAAGCTTTCGGGGCTTGATGCCTATCTTTCTCCAGAGATGAAATCAACGGGCGAAGCGATTGGATATGACGACAAGCTCTATCGGGCTTTTTACAAGGCTCTGAAGGCTTCGGGCGTTAAGGTTCAGGATTATGGCACGGTTCTCGTCACGCTTGCGGACGAGGACAAGGAGGAGTGCCTGCCACTTGTACAGCGGTTTTACAACATGGGCTTTAACATCGAGGCAACCGTTGGCACGGCGGAATATTTGCGCGACAACGGCGTTCGCACCAAGACCCTTGGCAAAATCAGCGAGGGAAGCGAAGAAATTTTGGACTCTATCCGCGAGGGCTATGTCAGCTATATCATAAACACAAGGGCAATTTTCTCCGGCGTTCACTATGAGGACGGCGTTGCCATACGCCGCTGCGCGGTTGAGAACGGCGTTACAACCTTCACGTCGCTTGACACGGTGAAGATTCTTCTGGACGTTTTAGAGGAAAACACGGACAATATTTCAACAATTGACGCGTAAGGATGACTAAATAATGAAGCAGGTTACACTGAAAATTGAGAAAAACACTGCGCTTACACACAATGTCTTTGAAATGAAGCTGCGCGGCGACAACACCGCGCTTACAAAACCGGGACAGTTTGTAAACCTTAAACTCTCCGGCTTTTATCTGCGACGTCCGATTTCTGTTTGCGATGTTTGCGGCGATGAGCTTACGCTTATATACAAGGTGGTTGGCGAGGGAACGGCAAAGATGGCGCAAATGCGCCCCGGCGAAGAGCTCTCCGCCCTCTCTGGGCTTGGAAACGGCTATGACACCTCGCTTTGCGGCGAGAGACCGCTGCTGGTCGGCGGCGGTGTTGGCGTTCCGCCGCTTTATGGACTTTGCAAAATGCTTGTTAGCGAAGGGAAAAAGCCGACGGTTATCATGCGCCATTTGACAAAGGGAGATATTTTCTATAAAGACGAGTTTGAGGCGCTGGGGACAAAGCTTATCATTGCCACCTTCGATGGCAGCTTCGGTGTTCAAGGCGGCGTTGCCGAGGCTTCCAAAGGGCTTGATTTTGACTATATCTTTACCTGTGGCTCGATGAACATGATGAAAAATCTTTATAATGCGACGGACTGCCCCGGGCAGTTTAGTCTGGAGGAGCGCATGGGCTGCGGCTTTGGCGCCTGCATGGGCTGCACCTGCAAAACGAAGGACGGATATAAGCGCGTGTGCAACGAAGGTCCAATTTTCTATAGGGAGGAAATCATATGGTAAGCTTAAAGGTTAAGCTCTGTGGAATAGAGCTTGAAAACCCTATCATTCCGGCAAGCGGAACCTTTGGATATGGTCTTGAATTTGCACAGCTTTATGACATAAACTGCCTTGGCTCGTTTTCCTTCAAGGGCACAACGCGCGAGCCGAGATTTGGAAACGAAACTCCGCGCATTGCGGAGTGTGAGGCTGGGATGTTAAATAGTGTCGGGCTTCAAAACCCGGGTGTTTTAAAAGTTATTTCCGAGGAGCTGCCAAGGCTTGGGAAGGTTTTTTCAAAGCCTGTCATGGCAAACGTTTCGGGATTTTCTATAGACGAATATGTTGAAACCTGCGCGCTGCTGGACAAGCAGGAGCAGGTTGGTTGGCTTGAGGTTAATATCAGTTGCCCGAACGTTCATAACGGCGGCATGGCTTTTGGAACAAGTCCGGAAAATGCCTTTAATGTCACAAAAGCTGTGAAGGCGCAAACCACAAAGCCGGTTATAATAAAGCTATCGCCCAATGTTACGGACATTGTGTCCGTTGCCCTTGCCTGCGAGGAGGCAGGAGCGGATGGTGTTAGCCTTATAAACACGCTCCTTGGCATGAAGATAGACCTTAAAACACGAAAAACAGTCACGGCAAATGCCTATGCCGGGCTTTCCGGTCCTGCCATTTTTCCGGTGGCGCTTCGCATGGTTAGCCAGGTTTCTAAGGCGGTTAAAATTCCGGTTGTCGGCATGGGCGGCGTGTCCTGCGCGGAGGATGTTCTCGCGATGATTATGGCGGGGGCAACGGCTGTGCAAATTGGCTCGGCGAACCTTGTGGACCCGTTTGTCTGCAAGGAAATTATCGAAAAGCTGCCAGCGGTCATGGAAAAATACGAAATTAACAATTTTGACGAAATTAGGGGGAGCGCAAACAATGGGTAAGGACGTAATCATAGCCTGCGACTTTTCAAGCGGAGAGAAAATGCTTGGTTTCCTGGACAATTTTGAGGATAAAAAACCATTTGTAAAAATTGGTATGGAGCTTTACTATGCCGAGGGTCCGGCAATTGTGCGCGAGATAAAATCGCGCGGTCACAAAATTTTCCTTGACCTAAAGCTTCACGACATTCCAAACACCATAAAAAGGGCTATGGCTGTGCTGTCGGGTCTGGATGTTGACATCTGCAACATCCATGCTGCCGGAACGAGCGCCATGATGGAAGCTGCGATAGAAGGGCTTACCCGTCCGGACGGCTCTCGACCGCTTCTTGTTGCCGTTACGCAGCTTACCTCCACAAGCGAGGAGCGCATGAAGCGCGAGCTTTTAATATCTGAAAGTCTTGAAAAAACTGTTATGCACTACGCAATAAACTCAAAGCGCGCCGGACTTGACGGTGTTGTTTGCTCTCCGCTTGAAGCGCACACGGTGCATGACAACTGCGGTGCGGACTTTATAACCGTGACCCCCGGAATCCGCTTTGTGGGCGACGCCAGCGGCGACCAGGTGCGCATTACAACCCCGGCACAGGCAAAGGAAATTGGCTCGGACTATATCGTCGTCGGTCGCCCGATTACAGGGGCTGCGGAACCTGTCGCAGCTTATGAGCGCTGCGTTCGTGAATTTGTCGGATAAAAAACATTAAAGGAGATATGAACATGGAAACAAGAAAGCTTATCGCGCAAAATCTGCTGGAGATTAAGGCAGTTTTCTTTCGCCCGGACGAGCCATTCACCTGGGCAAGCGGCATAAAAAGCCCCGTTTACTGCGACAATCGGCTTACCCTGTCATCTCCCGAAATTCGCACAAGCATAGAAACGGGACTTATGGAAACGATTAAAGCTCACTATCCCGAGGCGGAGGTGCTCATGGGCACATCCACTGCCGGAATTGCCCACGCGGCGATAACGGCGCACATGATGAAGCTTCCGATGGGCTATGTTCGCTCCGGCTCCAAGGACCACGGGCGCAAAAACCAGATTGAGGGTCGCCTTTTGCCGGGGCAGAAGGCTGTTGTCATTGAAGACCTTATCTCCACCGGCGGAAGTGTTATTGAGGTTGTAAATGTTCTGCGTGACGCTGGCGCGGAGGTTCTTGGAATTGCGAGCATTTTTACCTATGGCATGGAGAAGGGGCTGAAAAGGCTCGCTGACGCCGGCGTCAAAAACGTGAGTCTCACAGACTTTGACTGCATTGCCGAAACCGCTGCCGAGAGCGGATATATAAAAACTGAGGACATTGCGCGGTTAATCGCGTTTAGAAACAACCCCTCTGACGAGTCGTGGATTGGTGAGGGAAAATGAGGAGCTTAATCAGCATTCTTGACCTGTCTGCGCAGGAGCTTGAGGAGCTTATAAAAACTGCAAATGACATTATCGAAAATCCCCGAAAATATGAAAATGCCTGCCGCGGAAAAAAACTTGCCTCGCTCTTTTTCGAGCCGTCAACGCGCACGCGGCTTAGCTTTGAAGCGGCGATGATGGAGCTTGGCGGTGGGGTGTTGAGCGTTGCGGCGTCCGAATCATCCTCAGCCGCAAAGGGCGAGAGCGTGGCAGACACGGCAAAAGTTATAAGCTGTTATGCCGACATAATTGCAATGCGCCACCCGAAGGAGGGCGCGCCGCTTGTCGCTGCGGAAAATGCCGAGGTTCCTGTTATAAACGCAGGCGATGGCGGACACAACCACCCGACTCAAACCCTTGCCGACCTTTTGACCATTGTGCGCGAGAGGGGAAGCCTCGAGAATCTGTGCGTTGGTTTTTGCGGAGACCTCAAGTTTGGGCGGACTGTGCACTCGCTGATTCAGGCGCTTTCAAGGTATGAGGGGGTTAGTTTTGTTCTGATCTCGCCGGAGGAGCTGAAGCTTCCGAGCTATATAAAAAACGATGTTTTAAAAGCAAACGGCATTTCATACACACAGACAAAAAGCCTTGAAGAGGCTCTTCCGCAGCTTGACATTCTTTATATGACACGCGTGCAGCGCGAGCGTTTTTTCAACGAGGAGGATTATCTCCGGCTTAAAGACAGCTACATCCTGACCGCGGAGAAGCTGAAGCTTTCTAAGGAGGATATGTGCGTTTTGCACCCACTTCCAAGGGTCAACGAAATTTCCGTCGCGATAGACGCGGACCCACGCGCCTGCTATTTCAAGCAGGTGAGCTATGGCAAATATATGCGCATGGCGCTTATACTAAAGCTTTTGGAGGTGACGGTGTGAACATAGACTCCATTAAAAACGGTATTGTCATAGACCACATAAAAGCCGGAAAATCTATGGAAATTTATAGATTTTTGGGGCTGGACACCCTGCCCTGCGCCGTTGCGGTGATTCAAAATGCGACAAGCCGTCGCATGGGAAAAAAAGACATAATAAAGATTGATTCGATAATTGACGCGCCTCTAAACGCGCTGGGCTTTATAGACCCTGATATTACGATTGATGTAATCACAGATGGGGTTTTAAAGGAAAAATATCATCCGGAGCTACCGGACGAGCTGGTTGACATAATAAAATGCCATAACCCCAGATGCATTACAAGCACGGAGCAAGAGCTTTCTCAGGTTTTCATAATGACAGATAAAGCTGAGCGGTGCTATCGCTGCAAATATTGCGAAACAAAGGCGAAATAGTAGCAGAGTAAAAAAGATAGAAAAAAGCTGAACCGATTATATCGGTTCAGCTTTTTTGGTGTTTTTGAAATTTTGCGAACTGAGGCTTACGAGGAGGAGATTTAGTTTACATAAATCTCGTATCCATCGCTAAGTCTTGTATAGTTGTGCTGGAAGGAGGCTTCAATCATTTCTGCAAATGCCCAGTGGCTGGAGGGGAGGTCGGAGTAGATTCCGTATGCCTCTGCTGGGATGTCTGCTTTTTTGATGCCGCGTCCTAGCATGCAGTTTACAACCTTGACAACCTCTGCGCGAGTGATGTCGTTATCTGGCAAAAACACATTGCCGGGATATCCGCTAATCCAGCCCTTTGAATAGCTTGAAATGATGTATTCGCTTGCCCAGTGGCTGTCTGAAATATCCACAAAGGGGTTGCTTATGCCGACTATCAAATCGTCAAAGCGAGATACGATTGCGGAAAATTCAGCGCGAGTGATGCGCTGGCTTGGTCTAAATGTGCCGTCCTCATAGCCTGTGATGACGCCGATGCTGGCAAGATAGTTAACAGCCTGTGCAAACCATTCGTTGCCGGAAACATCGCTGAAGGCGCTGTCGATGGGGTCGTTCTTGGCAGAATTTTTGAGAAGCCGCCAGAATATTGTTGCAATTTCAGCGCGAGTGATGCTGCCATCCGGGCGGATGGTGCCATCGGGATAGCCCTGGATATAGACTATGTGCTCCTGCGTTTCAAGAAGCTCCATAACACCTTCGCTTACGGGGAACCTTGCCGGAGAATCGGGTTTTGTGGCGATGTAATTGAAGATTACCTCGTTTGTGCCGCTTCTTATTGTGATTGCTTTGACAGAGGCTTCGCCGCTGGCGAGTGTAAAGCCGTCAATCGGTGGTGCGCTTATGCTTTCGGCTCTGCCAACGATGGTTGATAGCTCTTGCAAATAGATGACATTGCCCTGCTCGTCAACACATTTGATGATGAGCTTTGCAGCATTGACACCGCCGCTGCCGCTGCCACCGCCGCCGGAGGAGCCGGTGTTTTTGCCAAGCGCGACATTGACAACCTGGACTGCGTTTGAGGCGTTTAGGGTTACGCTTGTGCTTACCATGTCGTAGTCGGTGTAGCTTACTTCAATGTCGTAGGTGTCAAAATCGGCGGGGTCTATTTCCACAGCGCCGCTTATATCGGTGGTGAACGGGGAGCCGGGAATGGGAGTGCCGCCGTTTGATATCTCAACCGTTGCGCCGGCTTGCAGCGCGCCGCTTGCGGCGATTGAAACGATGACGGTCAATTTTCCGTCCGTTGGTGTGACGCCCGAGGGTTCGTAGATGAACACCACAGCAGTGTCAGCGCTTACGGAGGTGAGGGTGACGCCTGTGGAGGGTACAGAGCCTGAGGGGGTGCCGTCTATGGTGTGGGATGTTGCGGTGTGTCCTGCCACAAAGGGCGGATACAGGGTGACACTTCCACCGGAGACGAGCTTTTCAACGGAGACCTGGGAGGCTGGCGAACTGCCCAGTTTGGTGCTTACTGTAACCTCAACGCGGTCATCTGTGTAAATTAGCACAATTTTGCTGCCCGGCACGCCTTCCGTGGCGGACATGGTGCCGGAGCTTTGTGCTGCGCTGAAGGTATAGCCCAAGGCGGTTAAATTGGGTATTTGTGTGCCAGACAGGGTTATGGTTTCGTCTGTTGCAGCAGGAAGGGTGTAGGTTTGGAACACTTCATAGGTTGACGGGTCTGAACTGTTGTAAGTGCCCTTTTCTATGCGAATTTCCACAGGGACAACGCCGCTTGCCGTGGGGGTGTACCACACGGTTACAACATTGTTTGATGGGGTGTCTGTTACATAAAAGTTTGTGCTTCCCGGGGACACAAGGGTGTAGCCTGTTGGCACTTGGGCGGTTAGGGAAGAGATATTGCCGCTGTAATTATAATGCTCAAGCACGCGAAGGTCGGAAATTACATGCTCCACATCCGTGCCGGAGACTTGAATGGTATTGCCGGTTACGGTGTCTTTTGCCACAAGCGTGAGAGGTTCGGTGTTTCTGGTGAAATAATACACAATGGAAACATCTGTAACGCCGTCATAGGTGAGGCTTGTGGTGGTGTGTGCGCCCGAGGGGTCGAGGGTGTGGTGCGAAAGTGCCGGAATGTTTGAGGCAGTTGGTAGAAAGTCGAAGGATGCGACATCGGTGCTTTCGCCCGGGGCTGCGGTGGCTGTGTGCTGTCCGATTATGTTAGACTGTTCGTCCATTGCCGTAACGGTTACATTTCCGCTTGCCTTTTTATAATAGAAGGTTACTACATTGGTGGCAGCGGTTTCTGTCGGTGTGAACGGATTTCCTGATGTGCCGGAGTTTACATAGCCTGAGATTGTAGGCACGCCAAAGGTGAAGGATGTGCCAACCACAGACGGAACGACATAGGACACAAAGCCGGGAATTGGTGTGGTATATGTGCCATCGTCGAAAACTGCGTTTATGGTTACGGTGGTCATGCCGGAGATGTAATTTAGCGTGATGGCTTTGTCTGCGTTCGGCACGGGGTTTAGCTTTGCGCTCTCACTTGATGGGAGCACCCAGGTTGGTGCGAGATTTGGCAAATCTGCAGCAATTGAAATGGCTGTGTCGCTCTTTACAACGCGCTTTGTAAAGGTATACAGCGTGTTGCTGGAAGCGTCCTTGCCGGTGATGGTTATGTTTACATAGGTTTGATAGATGAATTTTATATCTGTGGCAGTGGCTACCTCATGATAACCGAGAGGTAAGTCACCTATCGGATGCTGCGTGGGGTCAGTGCCAAGGGTGTAGGCGATGACGACGGCACCGTCCTTGTAAGGCGGAGAAAGGCGGATGGTTTCGCCTATTGGTGTTTTTTCGGTTATGACAACGTAGTCGAGGTTGTTGCTGATGGTTGTCTTAAACCGGTCGTCGCGGTAAACAAGGATGATTTTACTGCCTGAAACGCCTTCTGTCGCGGTCAAAACGTTCTCCGCTGTTTCATTTTCATATCCAAGAGATGTCAAATTGGGAATTCGGATGGAGGCGAAGGTGATTGCTTCACCTGTGGCAGCAGGCTCGGAAAAGCTTTGCAGAAGGGTATAGGTGCTGCTGTCGGTTGCGACATATGTGGCGCCGTCGCGAATTACGCGAACTTCCACAGGGACGAAGCCGTTTTGCAGGGGTGTGAACCACACCTGAGCGACATTGTCTGTGGCAGTGGCGCTTATATAGGATATGACCAGTGGCTGCGCCGCGAGAATATAGTGTGCGGTTGCGGCGTCGAGAGCTATCTTGGCTTCCAAATCCGGAATGTCATCCTCAAAATCATAAAGCGATAATACAGAAAGGTCGGGGATGGTAATCGTAACCTCGTTTGAAGAGGAATCCAGAATGGGAGCTCCTGTGGTTGTGTCAAATGCCTTGAGGGTTAGTGTGGAGGTGTTGCGTGTGTAGGTGTATACGATGGCAGGCAAATCTGCGGAGCCGTCTGGTTTCAGCGAGCCGTCCCAGTTTACGGTTTCCTCCGTGGATGAGGAGGTGTAGTGCTCAATCGTGATAAGTGGGATGGGTGTGGGATTGCCTACCACAAGCTCGATCATATCGCGCCCAAGCTCGTTGCCGTCATCATCCTGGTATATAACAAGCTGCTGACCGCTTGACACCTTATAGTAGAAGGTGATGGAGTTATTTACTGGGTTCACGGTGGGTATCGTGTCTAGGTAAGGCGCGATGGTGTTACCTAAGTTATCTGTGAGCGTGTAACCAGCGACTGAGGGAGACTGATAGGTGAAGGTTTGCCCAGTTAACCATTGCGGAAATGTAATTGGGGTGATAATGTCAGCATTAGTGTCAAAGAGCTTGGCGTATACGGTTACTGGCGTGTATCCGCTCATATAGTTTAGGGTTATATTTTGATTTTCGCGAGTGTCAATTGTTAGCTTGCTGTCCTGACCTGGCACGAGCGCCCATGAAGGGGTAAGCACCGGCAGAAGGGAAGAGCTGATCGTGTGGCTTGCGCTCCAATCGGCTTTGTTAACGCGTAGGGTGAAGGTGTAAATTGTTGAACTGTCTGGTCTTACTCCAGTTATTGTGGTGGTTGTGTAGGAGCGAGTTTCGTTGTAATGAAATGTGACGGTCTGTGGACTGTTCTTATCCAGTGTGACTTCATACTCGCCCGGGGTGCTGCTTTCAAGAAGGGGTGCGCCGCCGATGTCAACGCTGTCAAGCTCCCAGCCGGGCAGGGAGAGGGGGAGCAGTGTTACCGTTTGGCCATCATAACCGTTTTTATATTCAGGGGTAAAATTCACAATTGCGGAGCCTTCTGTGGTGCCCTGATGAAGAACGGTTATTGTGGCTGCCTCTTTGTAGATGAAGGTGACGGTTTCGCTTGCCGGGGTGGCAGCGCGAGTGAAGCTGAAGCTGGTGCTGGAATCATATGTGCCGCCGCCGTCATACACGCCGCGAACTGTGCCAACTGCGGTATAGCCGCTAATCTCCGGCGCTGATTTTGTGTACAGTGTGTTTACCAGACAGGGGGTTGGGATGTCCGGCGCGCTGGGGATGGAGGTGCCGTCTGCCAGCATATATTTTTCGGTTACAAACTGGTGTTTGTCCATGAAGGAGCCGTTTGAGCTGTAGCCGTAGTAGAATATAATCGGGATTTCTTCTCCTGCTGTTGATGGCGTTTTGGTGTAGCTTATGAGGTTTCCGGGCTTGTCGTCATCGAAAAGCCATTGGGTCGGGGCAATTCCGTTTAGGATGTGGTCGGCGTCTCCGGTGGGAGTGCCGTCGTTGGTTTTTGTTATCGGGCGATTTATGCGAGTTGCGATTTTAACATCGTTGGCAGCAAGAAAATGGAAGCTGCTGTTAGCTATCACAACTTCGCCATGCCAGCTTAGTGTCAAAAATGCCGCTTCGCTGACCGGAATTCCGGAAACAGCCTCTTCGTAATAGAAGTTTACGATGGGCTTTGCGTGGTATAAGTCGGTTTGACCGGCGGCTGACAATTGAGCTGCCGTAATCTCGGCGACAACCTCGCCGAGCTGGGATTTGTCGGGGGTGTTGCTCGAGTCGGACCAGTCAAACTCGAACTTTGTAAACGGGACAATCACTGAGCTATCATCTGCAATCACCTCAAAACCGACACAAACCTTGCCGGTGACGTTTGTGAGCGACTGCTTGCTGTAGCTGGTGGTTGTTGTTTCGATGACTGTGTCTGACTGTGGGGCGGCAATTGTTGTTGTTCTGCCGTCCGGCAGGGAGCCGTCATATTCATAATGATTTTCATAAAGCCGCACAGCCGGGGCAGCATACACGATGTACAGAGTTCTGCTGCCGCTTAGGGTGCCGGTTTTGCTGGTGCCTGCGCCTGAAACTGTGATGGTGCCAAGCGCGGGGTCAAAATCACTAAACTGGTCCTGCGAGAAATAAGTGCCGGGGTTTGACATGCTCAAAGTGGGGTCCACCGCGTGCGATGATGTTGCGATGTACCAGCCGCGTGCTTCAAAAGCGCCGGAGGCGCTGGGGGGCGTGTATGCTCCGCCGAGGGATTTGAAATTGTTTGAGGTGGTAAAGCCTGGGTCGTCAAGCGGTATCCAAACTGTGTCGGAGGTATCGCCGCTGCCAACATCAAAGAAATTGCCATCCTGGTCGACAAACTGCACAGTTAGCTCGCACCAATTCTCATTTCGGGAATATTTCGCGGTGTAAAATCTTTTTAGTGCGGAGCTTTCGGCTATTCCATCTTCGGGGGGCGTTTTTGCAATTTCATCGTCCAAGGTGATTACTGAAATCAGTGGGGAGGAGGTGGTGGTAAGGGCAGGCAGGGTGAGCTCCCAATGGCTTAAAGGTCTGGTGCTGTTGTGAGAATATTGCACTGTGTCAAAGTTGAGGGACGGGGCGCTGTCTAGTATGGTGCCATCCAAATCAAGGGGCAGACCGTAAGCTCCGCTTGGGTTGATTAGCTCCTCGTAAGGTCTTATTACCTCGCTTGGGTTGTTGGGGGTGCCTGTATCTCGCATGAATATTTCAATGGGAGTGTAAAAATTATCTACAGTGACATTATAGTATTCGTAATAGACAGCATCGTAATTTTGGAATTTTACACGAACCCAGTAGTTCGCGTTTTTGTCGGCGGGGATGGAGAAGGTGTGGTCCCTGGAATCCGGGGGAGCGGCTTCGCTGCCACGATTTTCGGGGGATTTTGTAGTAAGCTTAGCCTCATAGAGGAGGTCGGTGTTATACAACGCGTTGTCCTTAACAGGCACTCTAAACCATTCTATGCTAACAACAGTGCCGAGAAGATGTGTGTGCTCTGCTTCAGCAGTTATGTAAACTCGGCTGGTGGTGTTGTATATTTTTGTGTCAAGACCCAGCTCGCTGAAGGTTGCGGAGGGTTCGCCAAGCGGCAGCCACACCCAAGCGCGACCTGAAGTATTGGTTGGGGCATCATAATCGTAGCTTCCGGTTGCAGGCAGGCTTCTTGGAACCACAATGGTGTCAATGCTGGCATTGGCGGAATCCACCCATGCCATAGCAAGCGGCGTGTCGCCGTTTGCAGCTCCGTTTGTCACGGCGCTTGTGTTTACGGCATGTACATTTCCGCTGGTGATGGTGATGGTTCCGTCGGCACCCTTGGTGCCTGTGGCAAGATGAGCGCCCGCGCCGATATCATTTGCGCCGCCGTGTGCAACGACGATTGGATTTCCATGGATGACAAGATTTCCGCCGTTGCCCGCGCCGCTGTTCGCGTTGTCGTTTCTGCTGCCGCCGCCGCCGATGCCCGCGCCGTTTTCGGCGGAAGTTGCTGTAACCACGGCATTTCCATAAATCTCTACATCGCCGCCGCTGCCGCCTGTGAGACCGTTGGTATGTGAAGAGCGCCCACCGCCGCCGATGCCCGCGCCGTCTGCTTCGGAGAG
>JGI994J12354_10002277_pt1 | contig 18806 bp, 17 predicted proteins | sample IntmicLarv3ML3BL_FD_12354 | JGI IMG/M metagenome (IMG submission 12354)
AGCCGAGCCTGTATAGCAACCATATTCTCTCATAACATCAATCATTGCTTCCTTTTCTTCTGACGAGAAAACGCTGTGAGAATAATTTTCATCAACATATTCAATCGGGCTGCTGCCGCAAACCTGATACTTTTTGTACACACTTGGAACAATTGGGCCAAGCTCCCAAGCTTCAATCTGCTCGTCAAAGAAAGGTCTCCCGGTTCGTGAGAGAAAACAGCCCTGAGTATAGTACAAAAGCTTATTAAGTTTTAAATTTGTTATGTGGTCATCTTCGGAACTATTTATTAAATCTATAAAGAAGTTCGCCGCATCGTGTACATTAGCCATTCTCATCACCCCTCTCGGCATAAACAACATTACCAGACGTTCGAAATAACGTCAACCGAATTATTCCGTATACTTGTAGATATAAGAAGCTCCCCTTTATCTTGGAGAGCTTCTTAATATGGATGATAATCTTACTACATTTACTGCTAATACGTCTTTATACGCCCATAATACGTCTAAGCCAATGCCACAAGCAGATTAATACGTCATTATTACGTCTTTAATACGTCCTACACGCTCATAAGCTCAGCGAAAGCCTCGTCTTTTCTCAAGCAAGTTGCCGCTCGGCTTATCCATGCGCCTACATGGTTTGACTTCGAATCATACATCTGTGCTATTTCCCTGACCTGATAACCATTTGCTCTCAGCACCAACGCCTCAATTCCTTTGAGAGTAACGCCTGCGTATCTGTTTTTGGCTGCGGCTATCAGCTCCATGATGTATTTTTCGCTTATGATAAGCTGGTCATCAATACCGCCTAGAGTAGCAGGCAGAATATCCTGACAATTCTCCGCATCTAAGAAAATGTACTCCTAGCAACGCTTTCTTGGCTTTTGAAGTTAGGCGATAGCCTCTGAGTTTGTTTATATATATAGTGTTCAGGAGCTTGTCATTCTTGCCTTTTGTAATTATTTTACGACGGTATGCCTCTTTTGGCAATAACCTCTCAACTGCTGCTACTGAGTATTCGCCTGATAGGGCTATCATCTCAAGCAGACTTTGCAACTGCGAGTTTTTTCTTTCCATAGGTATATATCTCCTTTCAACTTGTCTATCATCGCAGGATTTAAAACCCCGACTGCAAAGGGCATGTTATCATGTTTCTCATATCAGCTATATCCGTAAGCTTTTTCGGCTGCAATAACCGCTTACAACTTTAGCCCGCCTGAAGTATATTCGTAACGTATGTCCCCTGAGCTCGTTAGATTTATGCATGTAGGCAAGCGCATAAACCTAACGATTCCAAGCATTTCCGTGATACTTAGGCATATCCCAAAAAAGTTAAATGTTTTTTGCAAAAATGAGATATGTTTATGCAGCGTTTTCGTATCTCAAAACCCACTTCGGAAACATGTCCTTATGCATAATAAATATCTGCGTATAGTCGGAGTCGCCCAGCTTCGATGAACAGAAGAATTCGCATAGCAATCCGCCGTCATCAACCAGCAGATATGCGTTAATTGTATCTAAAATTGACTTCATTTCGATGTTATCATGATCTCTGACTCGGCGTTCCGGAAGATCTTTATCATATACGTTAATGAAGCAAACAACGCACTCTCTGAATTTACCGAGATTATTTTCTGAAGTAAATTCGCTCAGCTTGACATGAAGTGGATCGATTATAAAATTAGTGCTGTTCTTGCTCCTTTTGGGTATCAAGCAGGGCAGAATTATTTCAACAATTCCTTCTTGTGTTCTGTCTACACTGATGCTTAAGTGTTCAGCTGCATTGTTCAGATACTCCGCTTTAGGTATATTGGTGGTTGTGTAAATTATCCTGCGCAATCGTTCCGTGATTCTCTCTGCCTGATAAGCGGCATTTGTCGATAGCTCATTGTAAGCATTAGGATTTGTTGCGAGATCTACGTTTTGTAGTGATACCAAATAATGTTTTAGTTTCTCGGTATCGTTTAAATTGCTCTTTATCCTATTAAAAAGTGTTTCTCTGGTCATCGTATTACCCCATTTCTTATTTATAGTTTTTCATAGGTACATTGAAAATCATTTAATATGCTGCAAATATAATTATTGATGTAATGTTCAGCAACATAATCTGTGACACATAATCAGACCATTATCTTTTTCTCTTACGTCTTTGCTTCAAGTTCTCATGGAGGCACCAGTATAAATTCGTATAAAAGTTTACGATTAATGAATTCATCTAAAATTCCGATATTGTTTTTGCATCGCATGGTTAATCGCTCCTATTATTTATGTATTTAACTTTAAAAAATCGCTTTGATGTAATAATATTAAATGTAATTAATCCAATTAAAAAATTGGCTTCGCTATGCTTTGCTGGATTGCTTCAGAAATCAACTCCACAAAAAGGGGGTGGGTACGCTATCCGAATAATTCCATCTCCACAAGTCTCCGCATTTATGCGGTTGAACTTGCCCATTTTCCACAATGATGCAAGAGCATGAAGGACAAACTCCACAATTCATCATATTTAAATAGCTTAAAAACTTTATAAAATACCCTTCATCAGCCTACATTGTTCTGGGAAGTCTGGTTTCCCTCGTATGCCTCTTTCAGCTTAAGGCCTAAGTAAAAGATCCCTTTAGTTTTTTTCTTACTGTCAAAACCTCGTCGCTCCATTTCAACCTTAAAATCTCGGGTGTCTCTCACATAATCACCACGAGCTGTGGCCCAATTTTTATAAGTACCATGTAGCTTACTTGAGCTTTCCATTTTCCCATCCCCTGTAACGCAATATTCTTCAATAAACTCACATAACCAATCATTGCTTGCCATATAATCATCAGTAGCCTTTCTGATGCTTTCCGGGATAATTAGCTCATGGTTATTGTTGCAAAATCTAATTGCGCCCTCTACTATCCAAGCCAAAATTGCACCGCCACATTTTTCGAATAAATAATTTGCATAGTTTTTAATATCCTTCGAAGGATCGATTACAGCATCAAATGACACCAATAGTAGTCTTCGCCATATACCCCGGTCGAGGCTTCCTACTTTCGGCTTGTGATTGGTAAATAGAACAGTAGAGTGAGAAGGTGTAAAATCTTCTGGGTCTTTATACTTTCGTTCAGCAGCAATTTTATCAGTAGAAGTCAGTTGCTTAACGATACTAATTGAAAGCCTTTTACCTTCTTCTAACTCGGCTGCTATAATTAATCGTTTTCCCTTAAGTTCGGCAAGAACCGCCCGTTTATTCTGCTTATCTGAAGTTAGCGTTTCAGAGGGTATAGACATCGAATAGTTCCCTAAAACCCGTTGCAGAGAATTGAAAAAGGTACTTTTCCCATTATTTCCATTTCCATGAGCAATTAGCAGCCGTTCCTCAAATACTTCGCCAATTGCCACCATCCCTGCCCAAATTTGGAGGAATTGCTTTAAATCGTTGTCGCTATTTGTTATCACATCAAGAAAATTATCCCATTCTTCAACACCATTACCATTCATGGAAGTGCTTGTAATGCAAGTACATAAATATTTAGGGTCGTGCGGCATAACCTCGCCTGTTCTCAGATCAACTAATCCTTTTGGCGTATTAAGTAAGTATGGGTTTGAATCCAGTTGTTCAAGTTCCACCATCATGCTGGATCGTGATAATTCAAGCAGATTTCTGATTTTAGGAGCATTTCTCGTTGCCTGAGCATGTTTTAAATATAACTGCGCTCTGCCACCTTCAGTTATTTTACTTAGCGAATCATTATACATTTCTTTTGAAAACTGTTTCGCCTTTCCTGAGGCTTGTTCTTTACTCGCATACCATCGATTACCGTTCCAAACAAGCCACCCAAGAGCTTTCACAAAAATAACTTCGCCTTTAAATCTAGCACAAAATGCCTCTGAATTTCCCGCATCAGAATAATCATATGGACTAAAGTCAAATGAGCCTTCATTCGAATCATCTTTATGTGCAGTCGCATTATTTGTATCAATAACCTTACGAACTCCATTAGAAGATGATATCTCATACTGCTTATCAGTTTCTGATGCGGTCATCTTTGTGCTTTCTACGGCCTTTTGAGCTGTTCTCGGCAAGTAGTCATATCGGTCACACTTTTTCTTATGAGAATCATCCTTTTGTAAATAATGCAGACTATCCATAAACATACTAATCATCAATTCTTCATCATTGTCACACCAATAGGCACGCTTGTTAAACAAAGCCAAATCGTCTGCACTTTCGTTGCTATTAGGACGATCACCATTCCACAATGATTGAAACACGCTATCTTTTTGCAGTCCGATTTTTACATATTTGCTGTCTTCAGCATTATATGTAATAGACTTAGCAAGGTTGACAGGGTTTACCTTCTTGCTCTCAGGCTGGGAAAGATACTGATTATAGACATCTTGCAACTCGTCTAAACGCTCCATAATAGGTTTCACACAGCCATAGACATTGCCGGTCAGGGTGAAGTATCGCTCTCTGTTATAAATTTCAATGAACCCTTTGCGATTGTGCTTTAAATCAATATTAGAAGCCCTTACAAAAACATGTAAACCTGTGCCACTAGGACTAATTTCAGTATATGAGTCCAACTTATCAACGATATACTGCGCCTCCGGAGTTAGCTTGCCGTCAACCAGAACTCCGTCAAGGTCAATTCCATAAATAGCATTGTTATTGAACTCATAGCCTATGCCTTGAGCTTTTCCGCTTTTAACCGCTTCCATCGCCTGCTCCAGCGTTCCCCATGTTGATGGAACTCCAGCTTTTGCAGGTGCTAATGTGTTCGGATTGAAAGGCATTTTAAGATTTTTCTTTGAAACACCATAAACGACAATTTGATTGCTCTCCCGCAGTTCGGCAGGGATATGTTCTAAAAATATCTCCATTTAACTAGCCCCCTATTCTCTAACTTTTCGCAACTGCCCATAATTTACGGTTTCATTCTGACCGTCTGTATAAGTCACATTGTCTCTGGCTTCCTGCTCTAGGTATTCTTCCAAGAGCTCAATATCAATCAAAATCCGCTTTTTAACTCCTGCCCCACCGATTACAATATGCGGATACCGACCTTGTTTGCAGCCTATCCGCAATGCATACTCGGATAATCCAACCTGTTTGGCCACTTCTGGTAACTTCATGCGCTGTCCCATAATTTTTCCTCCAATCCCAATTTTGTTGGTTGTTTTTAGATTAAGAATCGTAAATTTAGCTTGCAGCATTTATTAGCGCGTGATATAATCAATTCATGATTCGCTAACCTTACATTGTATATATCGGCACTTTTTTGTAAGCGTTAACGTTATCTTCAATGACTATACCTAACATTCGTAAGCGACGTTTTTCGCTAGTCCCATTGTTAATATAAAGAATGGAGGATTACTATGGAGCTTGAAAAAAGAAAAATCACCTATACACCATATTTTAATAAAAGTGGGGAGTTCACCATTGACCTTTCGCATGAAGAACAAACTTATGATCATGAGAAGCGACATGTGGAGTTGCTTGTAGATATACTAAATTGCGATTTTGCAAAATCAGAATGGTTAGAGGATAAACCCTTTTCTTTTCTCTGTCCCACTGATTGCAACTATGAAGACTATATACGCGACTTCAAATCTTTTGTAGGCTCTGATAGCATTGAAAAGGATATAGAATTGCATAATAAATTAAAAGAGCAACTTTATGGTTCTTTTGATTTGTCCAAGTATAAGAATTTTGTTAATTCTGTGTTTGTAGACAAACGAGATGGACTAAGTTCATATCAGTTGTATGTTGCCTATGTTCTTTCGAATTTGGATTTGGGACTCGGTGAGTTCTACTATAAAGTATCAATGGACAGCGATATTTACCTTCTCGCCAATATTGAAAAAGACGATGCGTTGGAAATAGTAAGAACAAACCAAGGGCCTAAAAGATTTGAAAAGACAAAAGAATACTTTAAAGGGAAAGAATCTCCAGATGTTGCTATTCCTGTTTATGAATTCATCAATTTCGATGTTTTTTTGCGATTTCTACTGTATACAATGGCTATTAACAATGAGCAGATAAATATATGTAAAAATTGCGGGAGCTACTTTTGCCCGCCTCCTAAGAATGATACATTATATTGCTCCAAAAAGAGTCCTCAAGACAGCACGAAAACTTGTCGAGAATTTGAGGCAAGAAAAAAATATAAAGAAAATATTAAGAATAGTGAAGCTATGACTCTTTTCCGAAAGCTATACATGCAAAAACTTATGAGGGTAAAGCGGAATCCGGAGCATCCCAGCTACAAAAAAGATCTTGAAAATTTCCAAAAAGAATCAACTATATGGAAAAAAGATGTGAGAAAAGGCCTAAAAAGTGAAGCAGAATATCTCACATGGCTAAAAAGCATCCGCGAAAAAGGGGAGGCGTAGTATGCCCTCAATCGAAAAACGCTCTACAAACAAATACCGAATAACCGTATCCTGCGGCTACGCACCAGATGGCAGCAAAATTCGCCAGCATAAAACCGTTACGCTGCCAGTGGGCCTAACCGAGAGGCAGAAGGAAAAGGAATTAAACCGTATAGCTGTATTATTTGAACAAGAGGTCAATAACGGCACATACCTCGACGGTGAAAAAATAACTCTTGCCGAGTTTTCCAAGAAATGGCTTGAAGATTATGCCCAGCAGCATTATGCGCCTAAAACCCTGTACGGCTCTAAGCGTATGCTTGAATTGCGGATACTGCCCGCTTTAGGGCATATAAAGATTGCAAAACTACAGCCTGTTCATATTATTGAGTTTTACAATAACCTTACTGAAAACGGCATCCGAATGGATGGAAAATATAAGATAAAACCCGCTAAAGCAAAGATGCTTGAAAATCCTGATATAGTTAGTAGCGTAGATAAGCGTACTATAGAATCAGGTCAACTTTTTCAAATTCAAAACCTTACTGGGGAAAGACGAAAAGGGTAAGCAGATTTTCAAATGTGTAAATTGGCAGGCTTCAACAGACTTAACGCCTTCAAAAGCAAGAAAGGCTGCTGAATTAGCCGATTTTGAATGGGAAAAAGAAATTAAAAGCAATCCTGATAATTTTGTTTTTCCAAAAGTAGTGGAGCAAATAGAAAATATCAAAGATGCAAATAGCATTATTTGTACAGATACTGAAAGAATTGTTTTTGAGCAATATATTAATGAAATTTGGCTTCCCTGCTATGCTTATGACGGTTCACGAAGGGCAACTACAATAGACTATTATAAAAGGTATTTGAAGGAAATTTTGAATTGCTTCAATAGCAAAATGCTTAATGAAATTACTACAAATGATATTGAAAAGTTCATGCGCTATCTGAAAAATGATTATAGAACACAATACAACAAACCGCTACAAGAGCAATCAATAAAGCATTATTATGCGGTTTTACGCTTAATTTTCGGATATGCTGAAAAGCGGGATTTAATTGAAATAAATCCCATGAGCAAAGTAAATGCGCCAAAGGTACATAGGAAGCCTGTTGAAGCCTTTACAAAATCAGAAGCAACAATATTCTTTGAAGCTTTGAGCAAATGCCCTTTAGATTTTCATTGCATGTATTATTTATTCATTACAACAGGCATGAGAAAGGGAGAATTGTTAGGCTTGCAATGGGGCGATATTGATTTTCGCAGCGGGATTTTAAGCATAAACCGCAATGTTACATATACAAAAGAAAGCGGGATTATAGTATCTGAGCCAAAAACCGCAAACAGTATACGCAAATTCCCCCTTCTTGAAACTGCTCTTTTACTATTGCAGAAAATGAAAAAAGAGAGCGAAAAGAAATATTCCGATACTTTGCTTCAAAATGCCTTTGTTTTTCCGCGTGAAGGTTTGCCTTTTGAAGCGGCAACGCCAAGCGAAGTTACAAGAAAATTAAAGAAGTTTGTAAAATCTATCGGCCTTCCTGATGTTTCCCCTCATGATTTGCGCCATTCCTGCGCTTCTCTGCTCCTAGGACAAGGGGCAGATATAAAGAGTGTTCAGGCTCTATTAGGCCATGCAGATGCTTCCACAACGCTAAATTTCTATGTCAGAACGGATATTGAGCAAATAAGAGCCGCTACTGATAAAATGGCTGTGGCATTTGGTTTATAATTGATGTTATGCGGAAAAATCAAAGTCAAGCAATTAACATATATATTTTAATGTTAATTGCTTGACTTTGACTGTATATGATTGGTTTTATTTATCCAACATTTCTATATACCGCTCCAACTCGTCAATTTCATATCCTAAAATCAACTGTATAAGCGTTTCAGGGGTATGCCCATTAGAATAATAATGGTCGAAACAATCATAATACTTGCGCCTATCTGCAAATTTGATATTAACAGGCAATAATCCTGCTTTTATAAGCTCCAAATTGAGTATAAGCCTTCCTGTTCTTCCATTACCGTCAATAAACGGGTGAATACCTTCAAAACGCAAATGAAACTCCGCTATTGCTTCTATGATATATTTGCTTTGCTTCATATCCGCATAATCATTTAATAGCTGCTCCATTTGAACAAGCACTAAATAAGGCGGCGGTGTATGAGCTGCTCCTGAAATTATTACAGGTATATCTCTGTAAATACCTTTATGTAGCGGGTCATTCATCAAAACCAGAGAGTGTATATCTTTAATATTGCGCTCTGTAAGCTCTGTATTTTTATCTGCAAGACTTATGATGTAATCAAAAGCATCTCTATGTCCTATGGCTTCTAAATGGTCTTTAACAGGCTTTTCGCCTATTGTAATGCCCTCTTTAAGAATAAGAGCCGTTTCCCTCAAAGTTAGGCTATTTCCTTCTATTGCATTTGAATTATAAGTACCATCTATAATAAATTCTTCCTGCAAGCGTTTAATTTCTGTTTGAGTAAGCGGGCGCAATAATTTCAGTTTGTTTCTAAGTTCTTCTATTTTTGTAAAATCCATTTCTTTATCTCCTCCCGCTTATAATTTGAATTATTCTCAATTAATAGAATTGTGGCTTAGAGTTTCCCCATTCTTTAGTTCTTTTTCCGCCTGTTTAAGTGAATTTTTCTCATCTTCTGTTAAATCATCATAATTAACTCTCTCAATAGTCATCTGTTCATCTTCCAATCAGTTAATTTATAATTTTCATTTTAGCATATCTTAACATGAATGTGCAGATGTTTTACAAATTTCATCTTCCAGTCAAGCAATTAACTAAAATATTTATGTTAACTGTTTGGCTTTGACTGTATGCGGCTATGCAATAGTAAATAAAAAAAAGCCTTATTTCAAGTTTCTTTTATCCTCGTTTTAAATGAAATAGAAATTTTTTTTGCACTTTTTTTTGATTGATGTTAATATCCAAATATATAGTTTTAGGAAAAAGTTATGAATGCGTTAATAAAGGCATACGCTTGGGATTAATGTCAGTGAGAGTTCTGTTGGCGGTTCATCGTTTTCATCGCCGGCAGTTTTTTTGAAATCTTATTATGAATTATTTTCAGCTTGCAGCTTTTGAGAGGAGTGCTTGATAGATGAAAATGAAGATGAAGCTGCAAACCAAGATTTTTCTTTGGATTACGGCTATCTTGATGATGTCAGGTATAGTTACAATGTTTCTAAGCGTTCAAATGATGTTTAAAAATACAGATGAATCCTTGGCCAGAAATCTATTTAATATTGCTGAAACGGTGGCCAAGCTGCCTGTTGTTATAGAAGAATTAAAATATCCACCGCATGAAGGTGAAATACAGAAGCAGGCCCTTAATATAGTGGATTCATCCACTGATGTGGATTATGTTGTAGTCTGCAACATGGATAGTATCCGATATTCTCACCCTAATTCCCAGCTTATAGGGGAAAAATTTGTCGGCGGGGATGATAAGGGAATTGTTACGAGCCCCCAGCGTTATATATCTACGGGGATAGGTACATTAGGCGTATCTATGAGGGCGCTGGTGCCTGTGTTTAATGCCGGTAATGAGCAAATCGGCTTCGTATGCGTGGGAACATTGCGTTCTTCCATACAAAACGCTCAGCAGCAGCTTGCTCTTTCATACATAATATATTTATGCTCGGGGTTTTTTACCGGTATTGTAGCTGTAATTTATTTAACCGGCAGCATTAAAGAAAGCTTGCTGGGATTGGAGCCGGAGGAGCTGGCTAAGCTGTACCGCGAAAACAAAGGTATGATGGAAGCGCTCCACGAAGGCGTTATTGCTATCGATAAAGATTATAAGATTACTTTGTCTAATGAAACGGCCAGAAATTTAATTGGCATGGAATCGGATTTTTTGGGTATGGATATAAGGGATATTATGCCTAATTCGAGGCTGCCTTATGTAGTGGAAACAAGGCAGGCCGAATACGACAGAGAACAAAATGTAGGCGGAAAAGTAATTATTACAAACCGTGTACCTATTATAGAAAAAGGAAAAGTTGAAGGTGCGGTGGCAACTTTTCAGGATAAAACGCTGCTAATACAATTGGTGGAAGAATTAACAGGGGCGAAGCATTTAGTGGAAGCGCTGAGAGCCAGCTCCCATGAGTTTATGAATAAGCTGCATACTATTTTAGGCTTGATAGAACTGGAAAGATATGAAGAAGCCAAAGTTTTTATTCAAGATATACATAAAAACCAGCAGGAGCTTAACAAAAAACTTTTCCATACATTTAAAGACCCTATTATTTCAGGGTTGATGCTGGGCAAATTCAGCGTTTGTAAGGAGCAGGGTATTGTAATCGAGCTTTCACCGCAAAGCCATCTGGAGGCTATTATAGATGGTGAAATGTCTCATACGCTTGTTACCATTATCGGCAACTTAATTGATAATGCCATGGAATCTATCAATAAAAATAAAGACCATGAAGGCAATATCCTTGTGAATATAGTGCAGGAAGAAAATGAGATTTTAATTGACGTTAGGGATAACGGCATAGGAATAGAGAAAGAAAACATGGATTTGATTTTTAACAGAGGTTTTTCAACAAAAGGAGAAGGGAGAGGCGTTGGGCTGTATCTTATTAAGCAAGAATTGGACAGGTTCGAGGGCTCAATTTTGGTAGAATCGCAGAGTGATGTCACAACATTTAAAGTGAGTATTCCATATTAAGGCTATGGCCATAGGCAATTCGCTTGCGATTAATATGCTGCGTAGTTGAAGCATTGTTATATAACAAAAGGAGTGATGAGAAATGATTCGTGTGATGATTGTAGAAGATGATCCCATGGTAATGGATATCACCTGTAAATATGTGGAGAGCGTTGCGGGGTTTGAAATATGTGCAAAAGCTTCCAACGGAGATAGTGCATTAGAAATTCTGTCTAAACAAGATGTTGATTTTATTGTGTTGGATATTTACATGCCTGTTATGAATGGCATTGAGCTGCTTAAAAACTTGAGGCAAATGGGCAAGTCTGTAGATGTGCTGTTTTTAACTGCCGAAAATAATATATCTATTATTAATGATGTTCTTAAGCTTGGCGCCATTGATTATCTCATAAAACCCTTTAGCTATAAACGCTTTGAAGCCTCGCTGGAAAATTATGCTAAAAGGTTTCGGCTTTTACAGGGCAGCGGACAAGCTACTCAAGGGCAGCTGGATGACCTTTTGCGTGCAGGCGCCGGAGCGGATCCCAGAAATATTCCCAAAGGGCTGCATCCGAAAACCCTGGAAAGCCTCAGATATTATATTCAAAATACTCCACAGAAGATGTTTTCCCAGGCCGAATTGTCTATACATTTAGGCTTATCAAAGGTGACTGTCAGGCGCTATATGGAATATCTTGTTTCCGCTAACGAGGTGGTGCTTAAAATAGAATACGGCGCCGTTGGAAGGCCTACATATACTTACCAAAAGCTAAGTTAGCAATATTATCGTTTTTATTAACATTTTATAAATTTTATTTATTAAACTTTTTTTAAATTTATCAATCCTTTAAATCCTCATAAAGAATGTATAGTATAAAATTGTATTTTCATTTATATAAAGGGAGGATTTATATGTCTAATTCTAACAACGCTTCAACAAAAAGTGCGGGCTTTGAACTGTATGGCCTGCCATGGCAAGTATTTGCCATACTCGCGGCAATAGTGCTCGCTTCAGCCGCTTTGGGCACCTTACCGAAAGGTATGATTGGCGCATTTTCAATTATGATTGTAATCGGAACTGTTTTCAATGAAATCGGCAATCGTTTACCTATTGTTAATACATACTTAGGAGGCGGCGCCATTGTAATTATTTTCGGTTCGGCTGCTCTGGTTTATTTTAACTTGATAGACGAAAGAACCATTACGACAATTGATACGTTTATGGCCGGCAATGGCTTCTTAGATTTTTACATTGCGGCGCTTATTACCGGTAGTATTCTCGGTATGAACAGGAAGCTGCTTATTGATGCGGCTGTTAGATACCTTCCCGCTATTATCGGCGGCGTTATCTGTGCTCTTGGTCTTGTTTTTGTCGTAGGCTCTCTTATAGGTTACGGCGGCAAAGAAGCTATGTTCTTCATTGCTATCCCTATTATGGGCGGCGGAATGGGCGCAGGCGCTGTTCCTCTTTCACAGATTTTCGCATCTCAAACAGGAGCAAGTGCGGAAACATTGCTTTCTATGATGGTTCCCGCAGTAGCGTTAGGTAATGCGCTCTCTATCGTAATGGGCGGATTGCTCAATATTCTCGGCAAAAAAATTAAAGGCATCTCCGGAGACGGCCAACTTCTCAGAAACTTCAAAAACGACGAGTCCAGCGGAGATGACAGTGATGCAAAAGACAAAATAGCTATTAATCTTAAAAATCTTGGTATTGGCTTGTTAATTGCAACTACTTTCTTCTCGGTAGGCACAATTATCGCTAAATTCATCCCATCAATCCATTCCTATGCATGGATGATTCTTTCTGTTGCCGTGGTTAAAGTTCTTGGCCTTATGCCTGAAAAACTCGAAATGAGCTGCCATCAATGGTATCAGTTTATTATGACAAACCTTACTACAGCCCTTTTAGTAGGCATCGGTGTTTCTTATACTAACTTAGGTCAGGTTATTGAGTCCTTTAATATTGTATACATAGTTCTTGTTGCTGTTACTGTATTTGGCGCCATAATCGGTTCCGGTGCGGTTGGCTGGTTAGTTGGATTCTATCCTGTTGAATCTGCAATCACAGCAGGCCTTTGCATGTCCAACATGGGCGGCACAGGTGATGTTGCCGTTCTCTCTGCGGCGCAAAGAATGGAACTTATGCCTTTTGGCCAAATCTCATCTCGTATCGGCGGCGCCTTCATGCTTCTGCTTTCCAGCTTCCTGCTTCAGATAATGGGATTGATAATCTAGCTTAAAGGTGGTGTAAAAATATGAACCTTAAAAATCAAGCTATGGCCGGTTCTTTAGAATCCAGTGATGTTTTAGTAAGCGTATCTCCTTTAGAGGGAGAGGTGCAGGTTGAAATTCAATCTGTTGTTTATGAACAGTTTGGTAAAGAGCTGGAAGAAACCGTACTGGATGTGCTTAAGCAATTTAACGTAAATAATGTAAAAATAATGCTCAATGACAGAGGTGCATTGGAATGCACTGTACGCGCCAGAGTTGAAACCGCTTTAAAGCGCGCCGGATTGGAGGGAGAAAAATGCTGAGATCCCTGTTGTTTCTGCCCGGTAACAACCCGAATATGCTTGTAAACGGAGATATATTAGGTGCTGATGCGACTATCCTGGACTTGGAGGATGCAGTAGCTCCCGATGAAAAAGATGCGGCTCGTATTTTAGTGCGCAACAGTTTGACATATTTAAATTACAGCTCTATTCAAACGGTAATTCGAATAAATTCTTTAGACCCCAATGGCTTTTGGAAGCTGGATTTATCCGAATTGATACCTTTAAAACCGGATTTTATTCTGCCTCCAAAAGTAAACAGCGCTGATGATATTAAAGAATTATCTGAATTTATCACTCAGCTAGAGCAAAAGAGCGGCATTGAAGTTGGCAGTACCGGATTTATTCCTTTAATTGAAACCGCTCTGGGAGTAGAAAACGCTTACACAATAGCATCATCAAGCCCCAGGGTTAAAGCCATATTCTTAGGCGCGGAGGATTTGACGGCCGATTTAGGCTGTGCAAGAACAACCGAAGGCGATGAAATATTCTACGCCAGAAGCCGCATTGTAACCGCCGCCCGTGCTGCGGGAATACAGGCAATAGATACGCCTTTTACCGATATTAATGATGAAGAAGGCATTTTTGCGGATGCCGCGCTTGCGAAGTCGCTGGGCTTCTCCGGCAAAGCTTCTATTTCTCCGAGGCATGTTAAAGCTATTAACAATGTATTTAGCCCTACTGCGGCAGAAATTGACTATGCCCATGAAGTGCTTGATGCTATTGAAAGGGCTAAAGCCCAAGGAAAAGGCGCAATTTCTCTCTACGGTAAAATGATTGATAAGCCAATTGTTATCAGAGCGGAAAAAGTGTTGGAAATTGCGGCTCAAATAAACGGCAGAGGGGGCGAGTACAGTGAATAAACTTGTAAACTCCATTGATGAGGCTATTAAGCAAACGAAACTGGAAAACGGCATGACCGTTTCATTCCACCATCATCTCAGAAATGGCGATTTCGTTTTAAACGCTGTAATGGAATCAATAGCTCGTTTAGGTATTCGCGATATTACCGTTAACGCCTCATCTATTTTTGATATTCATGAGCCGCTTATTGAGCATATTAAAAACAAAGTGGTTACAGGTTTGGAATGCAGTTATATGGGCGCTGTAGTCGGAAAGGCAATCTCCAACGGAATATTGGAAAAACCTGTAGTTTTCCGCAGCCACGGCGGCCGGCCGGCAGACATTCAACAAGGGAAATCCAAGATTAATGTGGCGTTTATAGCCGCCCCTACTTCGGATCCCATGGGAAACTGCACCGGTAAAATAGGCCCTTCAGCCTGCGGCTCCCTCGGCTATGCTTTTGCAGATGCGGAATATGCCGATAAAGTCGTTGTTATCACCGATAATCTCTGCCCATATCCGCTTACAGAAATTTCCATCCCTGAAGTTCATGTAGACTATGTAGTGGAAATGGAAAAAATCGGCGACCCTAAAGGCATTGTATCGGGAACCACCAGAATCACAAGGGATCCTGTAGGTTTGCTAATGGCCGATTATGCCGCTCAGGTTATCGATAACTCGGGGCTTCTTAAAGAAGGTATGTCCTTTCAAACGGGAGCGGGAGGCGCTTCTCTTGCCGCCGCTAAATATTTGAAAGATATTATGCTTAAAAAAGAAATCACAGGCAGTTTTGCAATGGGCGGAATAACGGGATATTTGGTAGATATGTTAAATGCCGGTTGCTTCAGGTCTATTTTAGATGTTCAATGCTTCGATTTGGATGCGGTTGAATCCCTAAGAACAAACCCCTTGCACCAAGAGGTGACGGCTTCCCATTATGCCAGCCCAATCACTAAAAGCGCCATTGTAGATAATTTAGACGTGGTTATTCTTGGCGCAACGGAAATTGACACAAATTTCAATGTCAATGTTCATACAGACTCAAAGGGTAATATCATGGGAGGCAGCGGCGGACATAGCGATACTTCCGCCGGGGCTAAATTGACCATGATTATCGCTCCGCTTATAAGAGCCCGATTGCCGCTGGTTATGGATAGGGTAACTTGTATTACAACCCCCGGGGATACTGTTGATGTTTTGGTAACCCAAAGGGGTATTGCGGTTAATCCTAAACGTGAAGCCTTAAAGCGCAGCCTTAAAGAGGCCGGTTTACCGGTTATGGATATAGAAGCTTTGCAGGTGCAAGCCCGCTCAATGACGGGAATACCCGCTTCTATTGCCAAAGGCGGCAGAGTAGTCGCAGATGTAATTTATAGAGACGGTAGCTTGATTGATCAAATTCATCAAGTTCAGTAATTATATTTACATCATTTCAACACAGTTGCATTTTAGATATAAAACTTATTGGGCGGCCTTAAAACAGCCGCCTATTGTAATATTTACAAATAAAATTTTAAACCCGCTGAAAATTCTGTTTGTAAGTATTACAATGTTTGCAGACAATACTTTATCTTGGAAAATAAAAATATGTATGAGGATGTTGATTATATGGCACTCATGACCGGCAGGCCGCTTAAAGGCCAAAAATTATCTGATACAAAAGCATTTTTAGCAGCCCTTGGACTGGGTTGGGAAGAAGGAATAGAAACCACGGTGAACTGGGTAGAAAATATGACTATCTGCGCCACCGCCTCCAGAGAAGGCAAAGTGCTAAAATGCATCGGCGTTTCTCCCGAGCATCAAGGGGAGGGCTTAACGGCGCCTTTAATTACGGAATTGGTAAAAGATGGGTTTGATGAAGGCTTTCAAAATCTGTTCTTATACACAAAGCCGCAAAACAATATGCTTTTTTCCGAATTTGGCTTTGAAACAGTGGCTGCCGTAAAAGAAGCATCGCTTATGGAATATCCCCAAGGCGGGATAAATAAGTTTATTTCCGCTTTGAAGGTTCATGATGTAAAAGGAAAGATAGGAGCAATTGTGGCTAATTGCAACCCTTTTACCAATGGGCATTTGTATTTAATTGAACAAGCCGCCGCCGCTTGCGATTTTCTATATCTTTTCATACTTTCCGAGGATAAAAGCGAATTTTCTGCAAGCGCGCGTATGAATTTGGTCAAAGAAGGCACCGCTCATATTAAAAATATCGCGATTTATCCCACAGGGGATTATTTAGTTTCTTCCGCCACATTCCCGCAATATTTTCTTAAAAACAAGGAAAGCGCGGGCCAAGTTCAATGTGAGCTGGATTTAAGTATATTCGCCAAATATTTTGCGCCTTATTTTGGCATTAATACTCGTTTTGTCGGAACGGAACCTCACAGCGCGCTAACCTTAGCCTATAACCGGCAAATGATGAGTTTTTTGCCGGAGCAAAATATAGAAGTAATAGAGATTCCCAGAAAAGAAATAGATGGGGAAGCAATCAGCGCCAGCCGCGTGCGCGCTTTGTTGAAAGACGCTAAATATGATCAAATCAAAGCGCTTGTTCCTATCACTACCTTTGAGTATTTGGAAAAATTAGCAAAATAACAGATTTTTACAGAAAATATTTACTCATAGAAAAGTGAACAACTAATTAGAAAAGCCTCAAAATTCCTCTTACCGGGCTTCTTTCTTAATGTGAAGCTGTCAATCTCTTGTAATCATACGCCCTCGCCGATAACAGCTCCTTTTGGCAAGGGTGCAATCATACCAAGGCGCTAGGTAATATGATAAATCAGAAATTGAATAACTTACATAAATATTGTATTACGGCAAAATTTTAATTATAATTTTATTATCTTGAATAATTTTATATGGAGGGTGCGAAATATGATTACTCTGCAAACCGAGATTTTTAGCGCCGGATATTTTGAGGCCGAGGGTAGCGTTAAACTGGCAGACGGGCAGAAAATAGACTATAAATCCGTATGTCAGGACAACTTGTTTTATGATGCCGAGGGAAAGCCCATAGGAACAATGTTTACATACTCCTATTTCCGCAAGGGCATTAAAGACCCCGCAAATCGCCCTGTTGTATTCTTTTTTAACGGCGGCCCCGGTTCCGGTTCCATCTGGTTGCACGCCGGCCTCTTTGGCCCCATCCGCGTGAAGTACGATAACCCCGAAGCGGTTAATACGCCTTCCGTTCCTCCGTATCGCGTGGAAAATAACGAGCTCTGTCTGTTAGATATTGCAGACCTTGTATTTATTGACCCGGTCGGCGCAGGCTGGGGGCGGCTTTTGGATAAGGACGCAGGCGAGAAATTCTGGGGCATGGATAATGATGCGGATAGTTTCAACTCGCTTATCCATAGCTGGCTTGGGAAATATAATCGCTGGCATTCGCCTAAATTCCTTGTGGGCGAAAGCTACGGAACGAACCGCGCCGCCCTTCTTGCGGAATCGCTTTCCGGCAGCAGCCAAGGAGAATTCAGCAGCATAAGCGTAAACGGCCTTGTAATGCTTGGCAATGCCATAGGTACGGGAAATGTTTTCAACTTCGATACGACAGAAGAAGCCCTGCTTTCCCTGCCTTCAATGGCAGCCACAAACTGGTACCACAATAAGATAGAAGGAACGCTTGAGGAATTTGTTGAAAAATGCTATGATTTCTGCGCAACGGAATATGTAACGGCTCTTTTCAAGGGCGACAGAATGACGGAAGCCGAGAAAAATACACTTGCCGAAAAAATCGCCTATTTCTCCGGCCTGAAAAAAGAGACGGTTATAGAGCATAACCTTCGCCCGAAAAAATGGGAATATCTAAAGCTTGTTCTTAAGGACAGAGGGCTGGAGGTCGGCGTATATGACAGCCGCTTCACCCTTCCCCTTAATCCAGACTATACTCAGGAGAACATGGTGCGCGACGATGCGGCTATCGCCCAGTACACTCCATCCTTCATGGCGGCAATGAACGGAGATTTTAAGAAAATGCTGGGCATAACCCATGACAGAAAATATTACGCAATTTCCCGAGAAGTCAGCAAAAACTGGAAACGGGAATGCTCTCGCTCTTGCGCAAAGAGCCTTGCGGCCTCCATGCGCCGCAATCCGGAGCTTAAGGTGCTTTTCTCCTCGGGAACCTACGATATTCAGTGCCAGATGGGTCAGGCGAAATACCTTGTCGAGCATATCGGCCTTGATCTTGACCGCGTCAAAATGTCCGAATATCCTTCCGGGCATATGGCTTACCTTGGGGAACCCTCCGCTAAGCTTTTCGCCGGAGATGTTCGCGCAATGATAGACGGAACGCTGTTCAAATAATCCTAAAACTACTACAAATCAGGACCACCAGCTTAGCTGGTGGTTTGCTATCCGCCTAT
>JGI994J12354_10002278_pt1 | contig 18804 bp, 15 predicted proteins | sample IntmicLarv3ML3BL_FD_12354 | JGI IMG/M metagenome (IMG submission 12354)
TTGGGGGGGGGGGGCACTAAGGGTCGCTGTTCCAGATTTTAATGCAATCGCTAGAGAATATGTCCAAAATGAAGATTTATCCAAAGTAATAGGGCTTTTATATGGGCGACAAGATTATGAGTATAACTTTCACTACATGGGATATGATTTTAACAGTCTAAAGTTTATCTTAGAAAAAACTGGCTATGAAAATATTAGACTCTATAACTGGAAAACATTCCTTCCTGCAGACTATGATGATTACAGTCGTGCGTACTTGCCTCATATGGATTTTGAAAACGGTAGGTTAATGAGTTTGAATGTCATTGCCACAAAAGGCTAGATTTTTAAGTTCTTGGGCTTCGCCTAAACTCACAAGCTTTTTGTAAAAAGCTTGACCAAAAACTTTAACGCTTCGGCATTCGCCGAAGCTCTTTTTTCCCCTTTTATCTCTATAAACCCCATATAAAAAAGCAATTGCGTATGTGCTTACTTAATTCCGTGGTCAAGCGCGCGTACGCTTGTCGGGGAGGTGGGGTGAAACCCCCACGGTCTTTATATTTTAACTTTGACCTTGATTGACTAAATCCCTAATAAATGGTAACATTCAAGCTAAAGAGAGTATATAGTTAAGAAGGGTTGTTGGGATGAATATAAAATATATTTTGTTGGAATGTTTTGACGTTTTGAAATATAGTTTAATTATTTTTTTGATACTGTTTTTGACACTATGGCCTTTGCGCATAGAGGGCTCATCCATGAGCCCTACTTTTAATTCTGGTGATAGAATTATAATGTCTCGCATATTAATTAATTTAGGGGCTTTCGATAGAGGCGATATTATTATATCGCGTGTGTATAATCAAAATAATCAATCACAAGATATTATAAAAAGAATTATAGCAGTACCTGGAGATAATTTAGTTATACAACACGGCAATGTATATATAGATGGTGAAGAACTTTACGAGCCTTACTCTTTAGATGCTTTTACAGAGGGCAATTTGAATATTTTTTTAGAAGATGGGCAATACTTTGTAATGGGAGACAATAGAGCTATAAGTAATGATAGTAGAGATTTAGGTTTAGTTTATAGAGAACAAATTTCAGGTAGAGTTATATTTAGGTGGTACCCGTTTAATAAAGCAAATTTTTACTAATAAATATCTATTGACATATTTTTTTGTTTATGGTATAATTGTTGCAGTGGGTATATAATTAATCCAAATCTTATTATAGAGGTGAGGAAATTGATAGAAAAAAAAGACTTGTTTCAAATTAGGCAATATATAACAAATTCTATTGGTTCAAGAGTTAAGTTGGAGTCTAATAAGCGTCACAATAAGTCAGTCATAAATGAGGGTGTTATTGCTAACGTATACCCTAGTATTTTCACTATAGAACTTAACGAAGGCAAAAATCCTTTACGTACAGTTTCGTATAGCTACACGGATATTTTGACTAATTCTGTAGAGTTGACTCTTTATGAGTAAACATACTTTCAAAAACAGGGGTTTATATTCTGGTTACCTTTAGAATATGAACCCTTGTTTTTTTTATTTCATATGTAGAAAAGGGGAAATTAAATTGACAAATTTATATGACACAGAAAAAACTATTGAAAAAATTATACTTGTAGGAGTTGTAGATACCACAGATAACGAATTAAGTTTAAATGAATTAGAAGAATTGGCTATTACCGCTGGTTGTATAGTCGCTGATAGATTAGTACAAAAACGTGGAGGCATACACCGAGGACATTACATTGGTAAAGGAAAAATTGAGGAGTTGAAATCACTTATAGATTTAACAGAGGCAACAGGAATAATATGTGATGATGAACTTACTAGTACACAACTTAAAAATATGGCTGAAATGCTAGATACAAAAGTAATGGATAGAACATTAATTATTTTAGATATATTTGCAAAACATGCAAGATCAGCAGAAGGAAAAGTACAAGTAGAACTTGCTCAATTAAAATATAATTTATCACATCTTGCAGGTCTTGGAAAAAGTCTTTCAAGACTTGGCGCTGGAATCGGTACAAGAGGACCAGGAGAAAAGAAATTAGAACTTGACAGAAGAAATATACGTAACCGTATATCTGAACTTTCAGGCGAACTTCAAGATATTGAAAAACATAGAAAAATTCTTAGGGACAATAGGTTGAAAAATAATACTCCTATTGTATCTATTGTAGGTTATACAAACGCTGGTAAATCTTCCATAATGAATGCACTAACAAATGCAAATGTACTTGCAGAAAATAAACTTTTCGCTACGCTAGACACCACAACAAGAAAATATTCGTTACCAAATGAAGGCGAAAATATATTATTAACTGATACTGTAGGTTTTATACAAAAGCTACCTACTAACCTTATAAAAGCTTTTAAATCTACCTTAGAAGAGCTTAAATATGCAGACATTTTAATACATGTGGTTGATATTTCAAATCCACATCATGAAGAACATATGTCTGTAGTTTATTCAACAATTTCTGACCTTGGATGTATAGACAAACCTATAATAACAGTACTAAATAAAATTGATTTATGCGATAGTATAGAAAATTTAAGTGACCCATATGCGAAAAATGTAATTCAAGTATCCGCGAAATCTGGCGAAAACATGGAAACGCTTCCACTTGCTATAGATAGTATATTAAAAACATTCAAAAGCCATATTTCTATGCTAATTCCCTTTGAAGAAGGCAAACTACTTAATATGATATATGATTCTGCCAAAATACTAACAAAGGAATACAAAGATAACGGTGTATATATGGAAGCTTATGTAAGTGATGAAATTTTAAACCGCGTAAATAAATATATATTGCAGTAGAATATTAAAATTTTGTCGTCTATTATAGTTTCTGGTGCTTAAATAATAGGCTTTTTAGAATAAAACATTTTATTTTGGAAAAATAACGCGGTTATTAGAAAATCTACGCGGAATTTGCGTCAAATTATGCTACTTTGTAGGGTGACTTTGTTATATAATCTAAATATAGTCGTAGAACTCCAATACGGAGTTACAAAAAATTTACACAAAAGATACGAATTATGGGAGGATATTATGACACAGCAATTATTACAAGGAAGCACTGAAATAACTATAGATTCACTAAGAACATTAAAAATAGAATATTTCATAACAGAACAGCCAGAATTTCGTTCTGAAAAAACTTATGGTATATTAATAAAAAAATATTCGACAGCAAATAACATATTAAAATTTGAAGAAGATGCGTCAATCTCTCTTACAAATTCATTTGAGGAAGTTAAAAGAGTGTGCCAAATTCTTATTAATAATAAAGTTACACCTATATCATTATCAGACATAATAGAAGACATGTATTACAGCGAGCAACCAGAACGTATATTAGCAAACGTTAATTAAAAGATTAAAAATCAAAAGATTTCACACTTTTTTGAAAAAAAGTGTGGCAAAAAACTTTAACAGCAACCACTACGTGGTTGCTAAGAAGGGTCAAGGGTTTAATCTTTTACTGTTCCACTTGTAATTGGCTATACTATAAGACAGTGGGGTCTCATCCAAGACATACATGTTCTATATTTCCTAAGACAGACATATACTTGATTTAAATACGAGCTTATGTTAGTTAAAAGGAGGTATGGGCTTGTTTGGTACAAATAAAACTCTTGATGATATTCCTGAGATGTTTACAAAATATTCTAAGGATACGCCCCCCATAAAAAAGGATTACAAAGGAAAAAACAATGATATGCTTTTCCTTCTCTTGATAATTTTACTTTTTTATGATAATAAATTCTAAACAAACAACAAAAAACCTTGGGGATGAAATCCCCAAGGTTTTAATGTTTCAGTTGCATTTGAGTATAATATTATGGTAATTGTTTCGCTAGATAGGAGGATAGTTTTTCTATAGTTTCCAAGCTAACACAGTGCTCTATTAAACAAGCCTCTTTTTCTGCTGTTTCTTCATCTACTTTCAAAAGTTCATGAAGAAATTTTTTTACTGTAATATGCCTTCTCTCTATTTCTTTAGCCAACTTTTCGCCTTCTACTGTAAGATTCAAAAGCCCATACTTTTCTTGACTGACAAGTCCTTGCGCCTTTAAATTACTTATGGCCTTATTAACGCTTGGTTTAGAAATATTCATTTCTACAGCTAAATCAGTTACTCTTACTATACTATTTTTCTCACGTATAAACAGTATTCTTTCTAAATAATCCTCTTGTGAAGGTGAAATTTTAATTTCATCAGCCATAAAGCAAACCACTTTCTAATCAATTTTAATTTCTCTTAGTATATCAGATTTTTCTGCTAATGTTAATAAGGTTTCTCGTGTGTTACGGGTTGGATCCCTTAGTACGCAATCTAGAAGGTAATTTAGAACTTCACCCATTTGCTTACCATCACAGATATTATTATTTTTTAATACATTACCATCTATTTTTAAATCTCTAAGCGAAATAGGATCGTTATTTTTAATTATTTTATTTTTTGTAATTATAATCTTACTCATATCATCGCCTAGTGCCCGTTTTACACTTACTAGCTTCAAAAACATATCAAGTCCCAATACTGCCATAACTTTACGTACACTATATAGACCATTTCTTAACTTAACATTTACATATTTTTTTAATGTAGTTATCGTTTTTATTTGTTCATTACTAAATTTCAGGAACTTTAAAAATTCTAACAACTCTGCATCAGTTGCATTTCTAAACAAGATAATAAATCTATCCGTAATATCTTTATTCGCCCTTTCTATGTAAGGAACGCTTTCTGTTAAATGCTCCTCTAGATAGTTACTTAACTTTATATTAATATGACTTATAATTCCAGTATTTATTAGTAAAATAGATTTTTCTACATCACCGCCTAAGAATGTTTTGATAATTTCATCTCTTACGCGCTCTATACTAATTTGACTTATTAAACTGGCATTATCTATTAATGCCTGATAAGTTTCTCGCTCTATATAAAAACCTAGTTGTGAAGCAAATCTTATACATCTTAGCATTCTTAGAGCGTCTTCTTGATATCTCTTGGCAGGATCGCCAACTCCACGTATGCACATATCGTCTATATCATCTAAACCGTCGTATGGGTCGATATACCCTGTCCTTCCATGATACGCTATAGCATTAATGGTGAAATCTCGTCTAATTAAATCATCTATAAGCTTATTAGCAAATGATACCTTTACAGGCCTACGACCATCTTTATACTCACCATCTATACGATATGTGGTAACTTCAAAATTAACACCATCCACAACTACAGTTATTGTCCCATGTTTAATTCCTGTGTCAAACGTCTTTTCAAAAAGAGGCTTTATTTGTAATGGTGTTGCAGATGTTGCAATATCATAATCTTTTGGTTCTATTCCCATTAAGCTATCTCTTACGCATCCACCTACTACAAAAGCTTCATATCTATTTTGATTTAATGTATCTAGTATGAACCATACACTCTCTGGTAAATCCATATATATTTATCCCCCGCTTTTTTCAGATACTCTACATATAATGTGGCCTATTACTATTCCTCCTATGAATCCTCCTAAATGTCCAAAATTATCTACATTAGGGGTAACAAACCCGAAACCTACACTTACCAATATATACATAAGCATATTATAAAAGCCAAGCCCCTCGAGGTCTTGCCCTCGAACTTTGGTCATGATAGTTGTTGCACCTATAAGGCTAAATATTGCACCAGATGCACCTGCTGAAATACCTCGTGTAAAAAATAAACTAAATGCACTACCCATTAATCCGCCTAGTACATATATTATAGCGAAGTTAATACGACCATAATATTTCTCAACTCTGCTACCAAAGATGTATAGAGAAAGCGAATTATGAATAAAATGCGCAAATCCAACATGTAGAAACATAGCAGTAAAAAGCCTATGATATTCTCCTTGGTATAGTATCCGATATGGCTCTATAGCTCCAAATAATATTAAATTTTCTACATTTGTTGAACCTCCGTTTGACTCCATCATCAAAAGAGCTGTTAAATTCATTATCATAATCGCATACATAATATATGGTTCTTTTAACTTTTGCTTATGTGTCGATTCATTTTGAGCAAGCTCTCTTAAAGTATCAAAATTTTTGCCATAATTATGATAGTTTATTTTAGGTTCTACTTGGCTATAAACATTTTTTAAAGTAGCTTTTAAATTTAGAATTTCTGTAGGATGATGCTTGTTTTGAATTATATTACCATCTTCCATATTCATTCCCCAGTAAATGTTGTTAGTGGGTTGATGTAAAAATTCTTCTAAGTTTTCTATAAAGTCATTTACTTCATCAGAAGATTTTTCATTTAACATTATATTAGTAATAAAAATATTTCTTGTAGCATATTTTTGTTGTATCGTTTCAAAAAAATTTGTGTAATCAGCATTTTTTTCTTTAAACTCTGATAGGGTGAATTTTTCCATATTTATTATTATTACAGCATACCATGAGGCCCCCTCTTCCTTAAGCAACCCAAAAAACTTTGTGTCGTTATCTAGTACATTATTTTCATAAAATCCCCGTATTGTATTAAAGCCTTTTTGCAATAGTTTTTTATATAATTCTTGAGAAAAATTTGCGATCACTATAACGCAACCTTTCTAATTTAATGTGCGTTTATAAGCCTTTATTAGTATATCATACAATCTGAAATACTTGAAGATTGATCTTTGGCCGTTTTAAGCTATTTATAACTTTGTGCTTGAAACCAAACTTTTGAGACTATTGGTTTGTAATTAGAATGTATAACAATTCTTGCATACTTTGAAAATACACCTGGTGCAATTATAGTTGTATGTGCAGGCGAAATAATTTTAGACTTAGTATCATTTACAAAATCCTTAGCGTTAGGACTAGTTTGTACATTAATAGTTATATCTTCTCTTGAAAGATTTTTTATGTAAAAGCTAACAACCCTTGTATCTTTTGTTAAAAACCATGGTGATATGATTATACCCTCAAAGCTAGAAAAAATAAAATCTTCTTCACTAAAACTACATTCTCTAAAATCAGGAATTATTATGTTTTCTATGTAAGTAAAATACAACTTAAAGGAAGCTTTCTTCAAGTTACTTCTATTTAATATAAATCCATTATTCTCTACTACACCAGATACTATCAGATGAAAATCCTCTGTTATGTCTATATAATTCTTATATAGTTCATACAATGATTTATCTGTGTTTAAGCCTGTTTCGGCGCGCTTATTATCCAAATTGAAACTATCCATACTACTATTTAAGGATAATTTTTTGGTAAGATCAAGTTTCCTATCACATTCTAAAATGATGTATGCTTTTTTTATTCTACTAGTATCGCTAATATCATCTGTATTGAAACATATTAAAATGTTCTGCTCGTTATTCACGGTAAATAATTGTGCCATATTTTCACCTCTCGTTAAAACTATATTTATATATAACTATGCAATTTTCAACTAAATTGTTCTATAATCAAAAGATTAAGACCGTGGGGATTTCATCCCCACCACCCCGACAAGCGCACGTGCGCTTGACCGCGTATTGCATGCGCTTTGCGCATGCATTCAAAATTTTAAATATCAACTATGAATACAGGTTCTAAAACAAAAAAAGGGTTGTATCAACTAAACTGATACAACCCTTTTTTGAGAGTCTTTCTAAAGTATATTTTTAAGCTATTTTAAGATATATATTTATTTGTCTTTATATATCTATTTTTCGAATATTTTTTAATCAATATCATTGATTTTTGAAGAATTTTCAAAAATCTTATTTATATTAAATACTGGGATATTTATAACGCTAGTTTTGGTCATTCCAGAAAAAATCGATGTATATGTGCGCAAATACGGAAAAAGTATAGCAACAGCATTTTTCGTAAGAACCTCTGGCAAAATATTCTCAACACTACTATTATCATTAATATCGTCGTTAATTGAAAACTCACCAGATACGCCTAGCTCGAGCATTTCTTTTGTTTTTTCAGTTGAAATCTTTGTTGATAACGTTATGCAAATAATATCTTTAGATATAGATTCATATGACAATTTAAAAGCATATTTTCTATTATTAGCATAATTTTGTTCTGCTATATCATCGATTGATTCAATTTTGTATTCTAAATTTCTCACATATACTTTATGTAAAGTTAGTATGCTTTGAGATTTTTTAACACTTAAATTTTTTTCTTCTATCATCTTATGATACCTCCAAAAGTAAACCAGACTTAGAATGTATATCTAAATTTTCCTGAAGTGATTCTAGCTTATCTTCATTTAGAGATTCATAATGAAGCATATTTTTATTTTCCAGGTATAGTTCTACTTGATTCAGGATTTTATAATGTCTATATTCATCAACTACATATTTTACATCAGAAAAAAATTCATCAAACGATTGTTCACCTTTTTCATCCATAATTTCTTCTAATATTTGTTTTAACATATCCTCAGTCATGTAAATTTTCCTTCCTAATTGTATCTTTTTTAATAAATGAATCATTTTTTAAATTTATGAATCTTAATCTTAAAGAAGAATCATTCTTTTTTTGTAGTGTACCGACAACAGCGTCAACTTTACCATTTTTAATGAATTTTTCAAGCAATAACATTCTAGCCTTTTCATACGTATGGCCAGGCTCAACATTTCTTTGTATTTTTTTTATAGGACAATCTAAAATTTTATTCATCTTATCATCATCCAAATCAATTAATCTATTAAAATCAACGTATATTTCAGCACTTAAAATAGCTGGCGGGGTAATATCTGGAGGGTCAAAAACGAACTCAAAAATATTTGACATTATAAGTTCTGTATTTTCATCTATACAAAAATAAATACCCTTACCAAAACTTCCGCTTTGTAGACTATTTGAAAAGTCTTTTTTAAAAATAATATCCCTCACTGTTGCTCTTGAAGAAGCATAAAACCCCTTTTTATCCATTAATAGTATCTCCTGCATCTTAAAATTTAATACATTATAATTTAAATAGTTTATGATAAATAACACAAAAGAGTGCTAAAAATATGGGTGATATCCTAAAATAATTTAATGATTATATGCTCATAATAATTATCATAAGAAAGCTAGATGATTTATTATGACGACAAAAACTGTAACAGCAAAATATAAGAGTGGCCATATAAAGATAGCTCCTCTTTATAATGGTTTATTTATTATATTTTTAGTTTTGAATATAGGCTATTTTATATAAGAATCAGACATTTCTAAGAACCTGTATTCATGAAAAAATAAAAAGCCATAAAACCTTGGGACTTTGTCCCAAACCCTGCAAGCTTTTTAAAAAAAGCTTGACTAAAAACTTTAAAGCAAGCGCATACGCGCTTGCCAGGTGGTGGGCGTAATACGCTCACGGTCTTAATTATTGATGAATACGAGTTCTAAATACATAAAAAGGGATTTTGAAGGCTCAATTTTAGAAAGTATCTATGGATAATCATCCTCCCTTTTTTGCATTTATTTTAGAGAATAATTATTCGTTATCTGGATCCTCTGAAGTAACTTCATTATTTTCAAGTTCAGTTACAGATTCAACTTCTTCACCATCATTAACTGGCTCATCATTGTTAACTTCTTCATCGTTATCAACTACTTCATCATTGTTAACTGGCTCGTCATTGTTAACTTCTTCATTATTGTTAATTTCTTCATCACTGTTAACTTCTTCATTATTGTTAACTTCTTCGTCGTTGTTAACTTCTTCATCTTCATCGCCATAATAAGCTACTTCGTCTTCATATTTTTCTTCTGCTATTTCGTCTTCAACAACTTCTTCGTATTCTTCTGTATATTCATACTCATCTTCTTCTATTACAACTATTGGTGCTAACGCTATGTCTATAGATACAGCTCTTGTTACATCCAAGTCCATTGTAATGTCTTCACCATTCCAGCCAGTTGCAAAATCTATTAAATCACTTGAAATAACAAACACTGTTTCAGTTGTCGCGCCAGATGCTAGGTTTTCTCCGCCCAATAAATTCACACCATACACTCTGCCGTCTTCAACAAATAACTCTAAAGAAGCATTTGTTTGTTCTCCAGTAAAACGATCTAATAATTGGATTTGGTGGCTACCACTACTAAAGAAAATTGTTTGATTTCCAAACATTAAGTTATTATTGAGTTTAGATATTAAATTTACTTTTTCACCAAGCGCAAGTTCGCCTTCTAAATCTAATTCAGCGTGCATAAAGGTTCCCGTTGCCTCGCCTGCCTTGTCTATACTTATCTCAACTGTGATATCGCTATTTCCTAAGCCATTTGCAGACTCTATAAAGTTATTTGGTATAGTTATTGTTCCCGTTGTTAATCCTGCAGGTAAACTAGTACCATTTTGAATCGCAATGCCTTGTATTCTGTAATTATTAGTATTGATTGAAAGATTAGCTCCTGTTGGTTGACCATTAGAATCCATTATTGGAATTGTGCGTTGAGCACCACCATTAGTCATATTCGTAGCTGACCATAACACCTCTCCACCGCCAAAGATCATATCTCTAAATTGATTTTCTACACTAGTTCTTTCAGGATTACCCACAGCGAGTGTAGCCTCTGTACCTAATGAGAATGTTATTGGGCCACTTTCTAATTCGCCTGCCTTGTCTACACTTATTTCAACTACTATATCTCTATCACCTAAGCCATTTGCAGACTCTATAAAGTTATTCGGTATAGTTATTGTTCCTGTTGTTAATCCTGCAGGTAGTCTATAGCCATTTTGAATCGTAACTCCACGTACCCTATTTTGATAAGTATTGATTGAAAAATTAGCTCCTGTTGGTTGGCCATTAGAATCCATTATTGGAATTGTGCGTTGAGCACCACCATTAGTCATATTCGTAGCTGACCATAACACTTCTCCACCGCCAAAGATCATATCTCTAAATTGATTTTCTACACTAGTTCTTTCAGGATCACCAATAGCAAGTGTAGCATCTGTACCTAATGAAAATGTTATTGGGCCACTTTCTAATTCGCCGATTAATTCGCCTTGTTTTTGTATTGTGATGTCAATCGCTATGTCTCTCGCTCCAATACCTTCTGTGGTATGAATTCTTGGATTAGCTACTATTACAGTTCCGATAGTTGTGCCTGAATATAGTAAGTGTCCATTTATAACATTTGCGCCTATTAACTCACCTTCGTACACATGTACTCTCACATATACACCTGTTTCATTACCTGAGCTATCGAGAATTGGGAATGTGTAGTTACCTTCCTCAAATACTATAGCATTGCCGTCAAGCTCCAAGTTTCTAAAGAAGTCAATAAGTTTCACTCTTTGACCCACTACTAACTCAGCATTTTCGTATAGTTGAACTTCTATAGCTGTATCTAATCTTATATAAGATTGAGCCTCATGTGCTTTTGTTATAACTGCCTCAAGTACAATATCTCTATCCCCTAGGCCGTTCCCAAATTCAATCATATCATTTGATATTGTAAAGATTGCGTTAGTAACTCCAGCCTCTAATCTCTGTCCGTTGATTATATTTACATTAGTAACTCTGCCATTTATTATATGAACTCGAACCTGCGCTCCTGTTCTTTCACCTGTATCAGAATCTATTAGATCCATTACAAAGTTAGCTTGGTTATTGTTGTGGTTGCTCACCCAAATTAATTCTTGACCTCCAAATGTAAAGTCATTAAAGATTCTAGTCCAAACTTCGTTTTGTGCAGTTCTTATGAACCCTGTATGGTAAAGGTCTGCATGTATAGTTTTTTCGCCTTGGAATGCGCCTTGTCTTTCTATAGTAGCATTAACTACAATATCCGCTCCATTTAGTCCTGCTGTACCATTGATTCTTGCATCAGCTATTCTTATTGTTGTTACATTAGTACCTATTTCCAAATTATATCCATTTATAATGTTTACATTCGTTATAGTACCGTCTATAACATGCACGCGTGCATATGCGCCTGTTCTTTCACCCGCTTGATCCATTATTGGTAATACATAGTTACCAGATTGCCATACAACAGGAACTCCATTAACTGTTAGGCCTCTAAATAAATCAACAAGGATTGCGTTTTGTCCTTCTAGTAAAGCACCTTCAGCATCTAATTCCGCATTTATATGGTGACCTGTTGCTAATACATACGGTTGAGGTGCATCCGCTTTTGTTAAAACCGCTCTAAGTATAAAAGGATTATTACCCATACCATTAGCAAATGCGATCGCTTCATTTGGCACTATAAAATTACCAACAGTTACACCATAATCTAATAGGTGACCATTTATAATATTAACATTTTGTACTTGTCCGTTTACAATATGAACTCTTACTTGAGCACCCACAGCTTGTCTTGTTGTAGGGCTTATGATATCCATAATAAAGTTACCGTCTACCCACTGAATTGGTTGACCACCAAATAAAAAGTTATTGAAAACAGCAGTCATAAATTCGTTTTCTGCAGTCTTAACATCACCATTGTTGTATAGGTACGCCTCTATAATATGATCGCCTTCAAATGCGCCTTGTTTTTGTATATCAGAATTAACTATTATATCAGTACGATCTATTCCCACCGTCTGGTTTATTCTATACTCACCAATTCTTATAGTGCCTAAGTTCTCGCCAACTAAAAGGTTTTGCCCGTTAATCACATTAGCATTTTGTAGTACTCCGTTCACAACATGAACACGTACACTTGCTCCAGTAGGATTACCCGCAGAATTCAAAATTGGAAGTAGGTAATTTCCAGTAGCCCATATTACAGGGTTTCCATTAATAGTTAAGTCTCTCAGTAAGTTAGTAAGAATCACGTTTTGTCCAGCTAACAGGGCACCATCTGAATGTAATTCCGCTGTTATAAGATGGCCTGTTGCTAATACAGTTTGTTGAGGTGTACTAGCTCTTGTTAGAGTCACCTCAAGCGTAAGATCTCTACTTCCAATACCACTAGTAGATGCAATTAGACTATTTGCCACTGTAAAGCCAGCGATATTAACGCCAAAATCTAAATTATGACCCTGTAAAATGTTTACATTAGTTACTATTCCATTCACAACGTGTATTCTTATACTTGTACCTGTATTGATTCCTGTAGCTAAGTCAACTAAATTAATAGTGTGATTTCCATCAGCCCATTCAAGGAAATCTCCGCCAAGCATAACATTATTTAGTGCAGCTGATAAAAACTCATTGTGCGCAGTTTGTACACTTCCGTCGTTGTAGAGACTCGCCTCAATAAGATGCGCAGCTTCTAATTCGCCACTTCTTTCAATAGCGATATTAACAACAACATCACTTTGACCAATGCCAGCAGTACCACTTATTGCTGAGTTTGTAATTGCAACAGTTCCAGTTGTTAAACCGATTTCCAAATTTGAACCGTTTATGATATTAGCATTTACTAAAATACCTTCAATAACATGCTTTCTCAAAAATGCCCCTGTCGGTCTACCATTACTGTCCAATATAGGACTAGTGAAATTTCCATTTTCCCATACTAGTGTGCTACCATTTACCTGCAAACCTCTTAGGGTCATAGTAAGAGGTAAGTTTTGACCTACTATCAAATCACCATTAGCTTGTAGCCCAGCCTCTATTTCAACACCCTCAATCACAATAGGAGTATCTACTGCATTTGTAGTTGTATTATTAGAGTCTTCTTGTACAGGTTGAGACACTTCAGGTGTTGGAGATGCAAAATCTGTTTCAAAAGCAGTGTTATCTCCTAAAATAATAAGGTCTGCAGTAGACTCAACAGTTTCTTGTGTAGGTACTGCAGTTTCTGTAGATGGTGTTGCTAGTTCCATTTCCACCCATCCAAATGAAGTGTTCACTAAAGGAGATTGAGAACCATTCGGCTGACTACGTAGTATCGCATTGTTTGAAAGAGTAACTCCTTCTGAATTTATAACCGCATTCTCGATATTACCCGTTCCACTTATAGCTATAGGCGCATCTGCTACCATATTCTCAATAGTTACATTTCTACCTAAATTTATTCTTGCACCCTCTGCACTCTCTGATACATTCACGTTTCCGATTGTCGTTGCTGCACCACCAGCACTGTTAACTCTTAATCTTGTGCCTTCACCGTTTACATTTATACCATTGAATTCTCCACTAAGTGATATATTCGTGCCATATATATTTAAATCCCCTGTTACTGTCACGTTGTTCAGTGAGATGAGATTATTTCCTACATTACTTGAAATTGTTAAATCACCATCAATCACAGTATTTTCCATAAAGATTGGTGTTCTTGCGTTTATAGTTACTTTCCCCGTTAACGGTTCCGATTCATCGCCTACGAAGTCTCTAGATATAGTTTTTGATTCTGCCACCTCTAATAAGCTTTGTGCCATTTCATAACTAATAGGTATATTGTTATCTTGTTGTGTATTACTTTCATTGTTGTAGTTTGCGAATGCAGCCACTGGAGAAGTTGCGATCATTGTTGCTAGTGCACCTGCTGATAATTTTTTTAATTTAAATTTCATAATTTTTATGTAACAACTGCTTAAAATTTAAACATAATTTTTTTGTTAAAATTGTTTTAACATACTATTAAATTTTTATTAATTTTTGTCGTGTGTTGGCGATATTTTTTAATAATTTTATTAGAGCTTTTTTTGCAATATAATAACGCCAATCCCCAAGAGGTCTCATAAAACTTGTCTTATTTTTAATAGGTTTCGTTTAAATTTGTACCTTATTAAGCAGTGGTTTTCCTCCCTTTTAATTTTTATAATTTTTTTCGTGACAAGATACATTACCCACTTTTTAATATAATTAATAAAATCAATGTATTAAATTGTTTATTTTAGAAGATATTAAGGTCATAAAATGTGAAATTATAATAAATTTTTGTTACAAATTTATTAATTTAATATTTTGTATATATTAACTAATTTGACTAACTATATCACAAGTTTTAAATCTTGTACAGCCCAAATGTAAACTTTTTTTTAAGAAAATTTTATATTGCAAAAAATGAGAAGTTAAAACTTTGAAATTTTACTTAAAAAGTAACACAAATTTTATTTTTTATTTAATAATTTGTTAAGTTTCCAAGATATTCTTTTTTAAAATAAAAAAATAAGAACTAAAAAAGGGGAATAAAAAAAACAAAAATAAACACAAATAGATAAAAGTAAAAAAAAAGATACCCAAAGGGTATCTTCTATGCGAGGTTCTTGGATGTATTAAATATTTGATCGAACTTGGTTAGTAGTACAAAATTGCCTTTAATTTTTAAATGGCCTGTCATGAATGACTTTTGCGCTGTAGCCTTTCCTGTAAGCACATCTATCCAAACTCTATCGCTACTGATAATTGTTATAGTCGGATTATTAGCTATACCATCGTAATAATTACAATCTATATTGTCTATCTGAATATATCCATTAAATTCTTCACTGCCCGAAATATTAATCTGTATTGTAGCCACTAGCCCACTAGCAAGTTGAGGTTGATAATAGTGAACAAGGCTAGCAGTAAGCTGTCTACAATTTTTTGGCTTCGTAACCTCAGGCATAGCTGGCATTAGAGGTTCAAGGGATACATTGTTGCTCATGTTCACAAGTGGTTCCCGTGGCTGCATCGGCCCTGGCGGCCCCCCACTTATACCCTGATATTTCTGTGAAAAAAACTGAGCAATCTCTTTTATATCCTCAGTTTGTTTATTATTAAAGTTTTCTATAGCCACATCATTATAGGTCGGCATCTGAATAGTGTTCATATACTGAGATTCTGGATGCATCATATTGGACTGCTTAGGAACCTGCATACCATTATTTTGTGGATTACTTAAATCCTGATTTATTTGACGATTTGGTTGCAGATGAATCTGCTCCAGATTCATCTGTTGCGGATTCATCTGTTGATGTTGTTGTGGATTTATTTGCTGATGCTGCTGTGGGTTCATTTGTTGATTTCTTTGAGGATTTTGTGCAGGTGGCGCGCTTACTAAGCTAGGGTTATGCTGTTGCGGCTGCCCAGCCGCACCTCTTTGAGCTTGTCTTTGGGGTTGTTGCGGAACACCTTGAGCCATATTACTTGGTAGCATATTACTAGGTAGTGAATTCACTAAATTACTGGGTAGTGCGCCAGCCATATTACTGGTAATCGCGCTACTGATTTTAATTGCCTTTGCAGGTAAATAGTAATGTCTCTTTTGCCTTATAATCCTATAAAAATCTTCAACTTGACGCTCAATAATTTCGGATAAAGGAGGATTATTTGTAAAGTCTCTTATAAATTTATGGTCAAGTACTATGCGCGTACTATCATATCCACCTAAGTTATTAAGGGTAATAGCGAGATTACTCATTGCTGCTAGGCTATTATCTTCGTTTGAAACAACCAACAATAAACAGTTTTTTTGTTTAAATGTATCCTTATATTCCTCGATAGTCATATGCTCAAAAAGAGTTTGAATAATTGAAGAATACATCGACGAAAAGGCCGTCGTAGCTATAATAATTCCGTCAGCATCTCTTATAGATTTAGTAATCGGTTCTACAATTTCGCTTTTTATTCCATCAAAATAAGGTACAGAATTATAACTTAAATTTACCTCATTAACCTTCACGCCTAATTCTTTAAGGGTACTATATAATAATCTTGTAACTTTGGAAAGCCCTTTATCATAGCTTACCATGGCACCAAATAGTGAAACAATTTCCACTATACTACACCTCCTAATTTACTTACTGGTCAAAAAAATTAACAGAGTCTGCAGAGTCTCAAAGCTTTAATTTTTTCTATCAAAAATACTTAGATATTAAACCAGTGGACAATAGTATATTTCATAATTGATAAAGGCTCTCTGATGTAAGCGACTATTTTATCAAAATTAAATTCAGCGAAAGCAGGTCTACCAGAAACATAATCAAAGAACATATTTGCAATGTATATAGATCTATACATATGAAAATCATTGGTAACGACTATTATGCTTTCGATACCCAATTCATAAACTAGGTACCTTGAATATTTTAAGTTTTCATAAGTATTATTCGCACTACTTTCCATTAATATACTTTGATAAGGGATACCTCTATCAACAAGCCACCATTTCATTCCTTCTGCAACTGCTATAGTATCAGTAGGACCTACACCGCCACTTACTATAATCTTATTTGCATAGGAATTATCGTAAAGATAAATCGCTTCCTCTAGGCGCGCCAACAACCAGTCACTTGGTCCATAGTAGGAGTCAATAGCATGTCCAAGTACCACTATCGCATCCGAACCCCCCACTGGCTCAAAAGAATTGCCCCTAAAAACTACTTGAAATAGTAAATAAGAAAATAATAATATAAAAAGTGCAAAAAATATGGCGGCAGTTAATAGCAGATTTTTAATACCATCATCCTCCCCTTAACTTATTTGTCAATTAATGCTAGTATAGCATATATAATTATTTTCCTCAAGTTAGCAATACAAGCAAGCATATCATAACATATAAAAAAAAGGAAGTGATTTTTTTGAAAAAGATAGTACTAACAGGTGGCGGAACAGGTGGACATGTAACACCAAACATTGCACTACTACCTAGTTTGGCAAAAAATAAATATGATATTCATTACATCGGTAGTAAAAACGGTATAGAAAAAGAGATACTATCAGAATATGATATTCCGTATTATAGTATCAGTACAGGTAAACTTCGTAGATATTTGGATTTTAAAAATGTTACAGATGCTTTTAGAATAGTAAAAGGCGTTGGTGACGCGGTCAAGCTTATAAGAAAAATTTCACCTGATATTATTTTTTCAAAGGGTGGATTTGTTAGTGTCCCTGTAGTTTTAGCAGGAAAGATTTGCGGTGTACCTGTTATAATTCACGAATCTGATATAACTTCTGGATTAGCAAATAAAATTGCAATGCCGTTTGCAACGGCTGTTTGTGTTGCGTTTCCAGAAGCAGTTGAAACAGTAGAAAAAGATAAAGCAGTGCTTACAGGTACGCCAATAAGAAAAGAGTTATTTACTGGGAAAAGATCCGAAGGGTTAAACCATTGTGCATTTCCAAGTGACAAACCTGTAATTTTAATGATAGGAGGATCGCAAGGTTCCAAAAAATTGAATACTTATCTTAGAGAATCTCTTAATAAATTACTTAAAAAATATAATGTCATACACATATGCGGTAAAGGAAATTTAGAACAAACTCTACTTCATACATCAGGATATAAACAATTTGAATATGTAAAAAATGAGTTGCCACATATATTAGCAGCATCCGACTTAATAATTTCACGGGCTGGTGCGAATTCTATATACGAAATATTAGCACTTAAAAAACCTAACATACTAATACCGCTTTCAAAAGAAGTAAGTCGTGGGGATCAAATACTTAACGCCGACTCATTCTCCAAGCAAGGATTTAGTCTTGTCCTACAAGAAGAAGAATTAACGTCTGATACCCTAATTTTAGCGATAGAAAAACTTTTTTCTTCACAGACCGTCTACATCAAAGCTATGGAAAAAAGCCCCTTAAAAAACGGAGTTGCCGAAGTCATATCTGTTATCAAAAAACATACCAAAGATTAAGTCAAGAGATTAAAAGATAAAGGGATTTGTGGGCTCGACCCACACCCGTAAGCACAGCGCGCTTGACTGCTTTTTTAAGAACGTACATTCGTACGTTCTTGTTTTTATTATAAAATTTTAATTGAATTAAGTTAGAAGGTTAAGGTCAAGAGATTAAAAGACAAAGGTCATTCGCGCTTACGGTATCACATATTCCCCCAAATTAAAAGCGCGAACATTAGTCTTTTTGCCTTATCGTACATAGGAGATTAAGAAAAGACGTTGAAATAATCAGA
>JGI994J12354_10002279_pt1 | contig 18803 bp, 15 predicted proteins | sample IntmicLarv3ML3BL_FD_12354 | JGI IMG/M metagenome (IMG submission 12354)
TGAATTGTATGGAAGTAGATTAGGAAAATTGGTTTGGCAAAAGAATTTTACCAGGTGAGTTCATAAGGGAGAACTCTGAAATGCTTTGTTTTAGAGGGGATAGATAGATTTAGAGATAAAAGGATAAAAGAAGTCTATCGCCTGGTAAAAAATTAAAAAGTAGTGGATTTATAAGGAAAAGTAGACTATAATGATTTTAAAGATGTGATAATTACGGTGGTTGAACAATAACAAGAGTTGTATTGAAACTTATTCATGGTTAGCACCTCCGTTTATTATTTGATTGTTGAACAATAACAAGAGTTGTATTGAAACAATAATTCAAATGTAAATACGCAAAATACGTCTGTTAGTTGAACAATAACAAGAGTTGTATTGAAACGTGATTAGAATTGAATTAGACCCCAACGCTTTAAGGTTGAACAATAACAAGAGTTGTATTGAAACAATTGGTATTCTCTACAAGTCCAATCTGAATTAAAGTTGAACAATAACAAGAGTTGTATTGAAACTAATTTTTCCCTCTTCGGCTCTGCCGTTAAGTTTGTTGAACAATAACAAGAGTTGTATTGAAACCCAACCATAACCCCTGTATCCATAACAATTTGGTGTTGAACAATAACAAGAGTTGTATTGAAACTGCCAATATATCAAGCGATTCTACCAGCCATTAAGTTGAACAATAACAAGAGTTGTATTGAAACCAAAAATCGCTATAATCATGCTCGTGTATGTTTCCGTTGAACAATAACAAGAGTTGTATTGAAACCTGATTATGGCAAAGCCACATTGCTCAATCACTCGTTGAACAATAACAAGAGTTGTATTGAAACTCGGTTAACTTGAACATAATCCTTCCTTTCTTGCAGTTGAACAATAACAAGAGTTGTATTGAAACTGATTCCCATCATCTTGATCTTTTCGTAGGATTAGGTTGAACAATAACAAGAGTTGTATTGAAACCGCTGCAACAGGAGCAAATGGCATCATAATGTAAGTTGAACAATAACAAGAGTTGTATTGAAACTTTCGTGATAATTTGACATTTTCTTATACCTCCTAGTTGAACAATAACAAGAGTTGTATTGAAACCGTTAGTATATTCCCACTCTATCACGCTTTCTTATTGTTGAACAATAACAAGAGTTGTATTGAAATTTGGTAAGATTGTTGAATTTCGATTGCAGATAGTGTTGAGCAGTAAAATCAAATTGTTGTAAAATTTTAAAACACGAAAAATAATATAGAAGAGAGGAGTACAATGTTAAAACCAAGAAAAATAAAAAGGAGATTAAAGTATTGGATGTATATGAAATAAAGTTTAAAATATTTTTATTAAAAGATATAAAGCAAGAAGAGGCTTTAAATGAAGTTGCGTCTTATATAGACGGAACATTATTTTTACAAGAAGAGATGGGGCAGCTGCATAAACGAAACGAATATAAAAATTATGTATTTTGTTCTCTTTATCCAGTAGCGAGCGATGGAGTATATAAAAAAGAGAATATTTACTCCATAATGCTTCGAACAATAGATAATAAGTTGGCTGATTTTTTCATTTCAAAATTGCCCAATTATGCAAATAAAATGATGAAAGGCCTAACTTGTGAAATTAAAAAGATTCCAAGACGGCCAATAGAAAGAATATATTCACTAACTCCGGTAATTCTAAAGGACGAGGAGGGGTATTGGAAACAAAGCATTTCTTTTGAGAAGTTTGAAGAGCGTATTAAAATTAATTTAATTAAAAAATACAACACATTTACTCAAACAAGTATAGACGAGAATTTTCAATTACACAGTATGCTTACCATTTTAAATAGAGGTCCAATAAAGCTACCTTATAAAGGGGTATCTCTGTTAGGTGATAAATTAGAAATTCAGGCTGCCGATAATGAGTTTGCACAAAAGTTGATATATATGAGTTTGGGGACTGGATATGGAGAATCAAATGCGAGGGGATTTGGCTATATGAATTACCAGTGGTATAAATAACGAAAGGGGGAGACTAGGTGATTAAGGATTGTCTTAGAGTATTTGAAAAAGAATTGGCAAGAAAAGGCGATGCCTTGGTTTTAGACAATTACATACCAAAAAATGGAACATATATAATCGTTACAATTAAAAAGAATTCTTTTGTTATTGGTGAAACAGTAAAGATTTTTTACGATAGAAAAAATGATGTGCTAGAGGGTGAAAGTGATATTCGTTATAGAGAATTGCAAAAATTAGATTATTATAGCAAATTAGTTGAAATGAATAAGCCGATTGATCCGAAGAAACATATTCATTCTAATAATTACTTATCATTTTTTGTGAAAAAAGAGAATTTGGCGGCTGAAAGAATAACACCTGATACTATAGATGGCTATTATAACACTTTGAAAAATCCTTTTCTAAAATATGCGAATAAGGCGAAAACAAAGGAAATATATCATCATCTGGCGATAGAAATAGGGGAACCGGATATTGTATTGATTGAGCGTATTCAAAAATGGATGAAAGAAAATTTTTTTGCGTTGGACATTGATGTGACGGCAAAGGATTATTTGAAAATCTTTTTTGTATTTGAAGAAAATGAAAAGACGTTGGAGCGGTATAAAATAGAAGGGAAACGTTACTTGATTCCCAATATATATAATAATAATGATTTCAATATAAATATAGATGGTGAAATTTATGGTGTTCCCAATAATAACATGGGAATGAATGTGAAGAAACCGTATTTGGAGCATAAAAATCGAAAGGTGAAAGAACCCTATTTTTTGAATTTGGAGGAAGTTTTGTTACAAGAGAAATTCTTTGATTATTTAATGGGGAAAGCTTCTGTTGGATATGTGAATGTATATATAGATACTGTAGAAGATAAGATAAGCTTTTTAAAAGCGAATGAATTATTAGAGAGTTTTAAAAACGGTATTTTTATAAGAATAAAGAAGGGGAAAGAAGTTGAAATACATAATTTTGATATCATAGCAGGGTATGAATATTATTTGGATCCAGAGTTTAAATTAAAAGAGATGATTGAAATACCAGATAAGGAAATGAATAGATTTAAGGCAGGATATTCAGTAAAAACGAATCTAAAAGAACTGCAGCATTTGATAGACGAGGTCTTTTTTGGGAAAATGCTTTGTAGCAATTATTTTACAGATCCTGAGAAAATATCTATTAATGATGGAATTTTGAAGTTTAATTTATTATTAGCGCGAGAGAGGCTCTTTAATTGGCTTTATAAAGGGAATCAAATAGGCATTGATGCTTTGCTTAGAAAAATTTCACTAGAACTCATTAAGAATACTATTGAGAATGAGTATTATATAAAGGTGATGCATCAAGTGAATTTGAGAATGTCATTAATTGATTATTTCAATAAGAATAGCAGAATGGAGGAAATAATGGTGGAAGCGAGGAATAATTTAAGAATACATCTTGATTGTAAAGAGGATTGGCAGTTCGAAAGCGAAAAAGAGTATTACTATGCAGTGGGGCAATTAATTGCTTTTTATATATCTAAAATTAATTCATTAAAAAAGCCACAGTCTTTAATAAATCCCTTTTTGAATGCGAAATCTGATGCCGTTATAAAGAGGAGATTGAGAAATTTCTATAAAAAAGTAAATCATGCCTTTGAAAAGAATAATTTAAGAGTAGATAATTTGATTGAACATGTAATGGGATACTGCCCAAATAGTGTGTCTGTAGATCAAGATATTCTAATAACAGGCTTTGTAGCAAGTTCATTAATTTACAAAAAGAAAGAGGAGGATAATGAAGATGAATAAGAGAGTATATGGTGTATTAGGAATTTCTTCAATTATGGCGAATTGGAATGCTGATTTTTCAGGATTTCCAAAGACAATCTCCGATGGCACCACATTTGGCAGCGATAAAGCATTAAAATATCCGATGAAAAAAATGTGGGAAGATGAGGGGGAAAAAGTCCTTTATATAAAATCTATGTGTTTTGATAAGAAAAAAGATGAGGTGAATCTTATCCCACGAACGCTAAAAGAGCGTTATGAATATATATTTAATGTATCAGAGTTAAAAAACTGCAAGAATGTAAAAGAAGTATTGATGAATTTATTTCAAGCCATAGATGTAAAGAATTTTGGGGCAACATTCGCAGAAAGTCCACATAATTTGTCTATTACAGGAGCAGTACAAATAGGACAAGGGCTTAATAAATATGAATTTACCGAACCACAGGAGCAGTCGATTCTTTCTCCTTTTAGAGATTCCAAAGCAGTGGCAAAAAAGGGTGAGGAAGCAAAAAGTTCTACCTTAGGAACTAAAATAGTCAGTGATGAAGCACATTATTTCTATCCATTTGTGATTAATTCAATGGCATATAAGGCATATGTGGAAATGGGAGTGACGGAAGGTTATACAGAAAATGATTATCATTCATTTAAAATAGCGGCATTATCATCAGCGACTTCATTTGCGACGAATGCAAAAATCGGTTGTGAAAATGAGTTTGCACTTTTTATAGAAACTGAAAAGGATCTTTATTTACCAAATTTATCAGAATACATTGAATTTGAAAAAGGAGAAGAGGGTGAAAAGAATCAAATTAGGCTTAATTTTGATAAGATTATCAGTGATTTAAAGGAACGAATTCTTTCCATAGAAATATACTACAATCCATATACCAACATAGTGAGTTCAAAAAAACCGATAGAAGGAGCGAAGTATTTTAATATTTTGACCCAGAAAGAGGTGTAAGATGAAAGTATTAAAGTTTATGCTTTCTGGAAAGACAGCTTTCTTTAAACGGGAAGATGTGAATACACATTTCTATTTTACTTATGGTCATATTCATAAAGTTGCTTTGCTAGGGATGTTCGGAGCGATATTAGGCTATGGGGGATATAGTCAAGTAAATAAGAATGATGTTTATCCAGAATTTTATGAGAGGTTAAAAGATATTTCTATAGGAATTGTGCCGAAGGTGAGAAATGGATATATTCCGAAAAAAATGCAGTCTTTTAATAATTCAGTGGGATATGCCTCAAAAGAACAAGGAGGCAATCTGATTGTAAAAGAGCAATGGCTTGAAAATCCGGCATGGGAGATATATGTTCTAGTTGATAATGAAGAAGCCAAAAGATTAGCCGTCTTTATGAAGAATAAACAAAGTATCTATATTCCTTATTTAGGGAAGAATGATCATTTGGCTGATATTACAGAGGTTGAGGTAATAGAGAATGTTTATATTCAGGAAAATATTTCTCAAATCAATAGCTTTGTGAAAAAAGAGGCGATAACATTGGATTTGGATGATGATGAGGGGGACGCTAATCCATTTAAATACGAAGAGTTTCTTCCGATTGCTCTGGATGAGAAAACCTATCAATATAGGAAAGAATGTTTTTTGTATAGCAATATGGCAATTACTAGTTCAACATGTGAAGTGGTATCTGTGAATGACCAGAATATAGTTTTTTACTAAAAGAATATTGACAATACTTGAAAGTCACAAAAATATGAAAGAGATTTTTGTGGCTTTTTGGTATCTAGGAATTTTAACGGAACTAGAGAAAGGGAGAGAACATGATAGACTTTAATTTTATAGAATTAGAGCAAGTTTTAGATTTTACATATCCGATTTATGCACATATAAAAAAAGAGGGACCGCAAAAGCATGAAACACTTCAAGAACATACAAAATTATGTGAAAAATATTATGCGAATATGTATAAAGAACGGAAATTGGGATTGTTTTTTGAAAAATTTATAGATATGTTCTTAGCAGAAAAAGAGATATTGGGTAGAAAATTGTATCATGAAATGAAAGATAATGTGATTATATTTCATGATACCGGTAAAATAAATCCAGAGTTTCAAAGGAAGTTGCTGGGGAAGAAAATAGGTAAAAGAACAGCGATTGATGGGGTGGTGGGAAGTGAACATTCGATGCTTTCTGCAGTTATTTATCTCAATTATTATATGGAAAGAATAATGGAACAAGAGATAGAAAAACAAGTAAAAAGAATACTAAGGGGGATTTGCTTGATGAATGCCTATATTATTTCAAGACACCATAGTAATTTGGGGAATATGGAGGCGTTTGTAGTACAATTTGACAAGCGAGGATATGGTAATATTATCATGGAAAGTCTAAAGGCTAATGATGGTTTTATCTTAGCACCTATTTTTAAAAAACATGAGAATTATGAGAGATTTTGGAAGAGTTTTAAAAGAAATTTAGGCAAAGATAAGGGAATTGGTATTTTTTGCTATATCAGATATTTATATTCAATATTGGTTTCTAGTGATTATTATGCAGTTAGTGAATATGCGAGCGGAATGCGTATTCAAGAATACGGTAGGTTTCAAAATAAGGGTTCCTTCGTTGCGGCATATGATAATTCTGATTTGCCTAAATTTGCACGACAGCATGCGAGGCAAAACATGCAAAGTCCTTTTGATCTAGTAGAAGCAAACGAAATAAATTTATTACGCAATGAAATTTTTTTAGAGGCAGAGGCTAGCATGAATAAAAATTTAGCCTCTGATATTTATTTTTTAGAAGCGCCAACAGGAAGTGGCAAGAGCAATGTATCAATGAATCTCAGCTTTCAATTATTAAAACGAGATTATGAAAAAATTTATTATATATATCCTTTTAATACATTGGTAGAGCAGAATTTAATAGGTTTAAAAGAAGTATTCGGAGAAAATAGTGAAGAATTTAAAAAGATTGCAGTGATTAATTCAAATACACCGATTAAAAGGGAAATAAAAAGGGAGGCAGGGCAAGATGAGATAGCAGAAAGCTATAGAAAGGCTTTGTTGGATAGGCAATTTTTAAACTATCCATTTATTTTAACAACACATGTAAGTTTTTTTCAAATACTTTTTGGTATAGAAAAAGAGGCTGTTTTTGGTTTTTCTCAGCTTCAAAATAGCGTGTTGATATTAGATGAGATACAGAGTTATAAGAATACAATATGGTCTGAAATTATTATTTTTTTAAAAGAAATAGCAAAATTACTTCAGATGAAAATAATTATTATGTCCGCTACTCTTCCTAATTTAAGCTATTTAACAGATGATTCTTCGAGTGCAGTACAGCTGCTTCAAAGAAGAAAGGAATACTTTGAGAATAGGCTTTTTAAAGAGAGAGTTAAAATATATTATGATTTATTGGCAGAAGAGATGTCTTTGGAAAGATTAAAAGAACATGTTTTACAAAAAAGTAGTCCAAATAAGAAAGTAGTAGTAGCATTTATTAAGAAAAAGCGAGCATATGAATTCATAAATTTGTTAGAAGAGGAAGCGCAAGTTCCTTTATGCTTGATTACAGGTGATGATAATCGGGCAGATAGAATGAAAAAATTACAGGATGTAAAAGATTGCGACGGAGTAATTTTGGTGGCAACCCAAGTTATTGAGGCTGGAGTGGATATTGATATGGATATTGGTTATAAGGATATATCGAAGCTAGATAGTGAAGAACAGTTTTTGGGGAGAATTAATCGTTCTTGTAAAAGAAATGGCGAGGTATATTTTTTTGATTTGGACAATGCAAAAATGATATATAAGGATGGTGATTATCGGCTTAATACTCAACTGACATTAGCAGAAAGAGATATGCAAATAATATTGGAAAATAAAGAGTTTGATAGATATTATAATGAGATTATGCGGTATTTATATCAAGATAGGAACTGTTCGAGGAATGAGCAGCAAAATCTTGAAGATTTTTTTGAAAATAAAGTGAATAGTTTATGTTTTCCTGACATAGCAGATAGGATGAAATTGATAGAAGAAAGTGATTGGGATATGCCTGTTTATATTTCCAGAATAATTGAAATGGGGGAAGAAAAACTGGATGGCAGAGAACTTTGGTATAGCTATAAGGAGCTATTAGAAAATCAAGAGATGGAGTATTCCAAAAAGCAGGTTAAGCTATCAGAGGTGAAAAGTAAGATGAATAATTTTATTTATCAAATTAAAAAGAGTTCTAAGTTACCTTTTAATGATAGAATTGGTGAAATACTACATTTGGAAAACGGTGAAAAATATTTTACAGAAGGAAGATTAAATCGTGAAATGTTAGAAAATGATGGCGGTTTATTTCTGGAATAGGAGGTTGGGGTGAAAATAAATGGGATATTAATAAATTACTATATACATTGCAAACGACAATGTTATCTCCATGGAAACAGATTGAACATGGAGGATAATAGTGAACTTGTAAAGATTGGAAGGGCGATACATGAGGAAAAAGCAAAGAAGTCTAATAACAATGAAATTGCAATAGAGAATATTAAAATAGATAAGTTGACAAAGGAATATTTAACAGAAGTAAAAAAATCGGACGCTGATGTAGAAGCCAGTAAATGGCAGTTATTATATTATCTGAAAGTGTTAAAGGAAAAGGGGATAGAAAGAAAAGGGAAATTAGAGTTTGCAGAGAAGAATAAAACAGATAAAAAAGTGATAATGGTGGAATTAACGGAAGCAGATGAGCAACAACTGGCTATTTATGAACAAGAGATTTTAAAATTACTTAATGAGGGAATTGTTCCAGAACGATTACATAAAGTTGGGTGTAAAAAATGTGCTTATTATGAGTATTGTTATATTTGAGAGCAAAGGAGGAGATGAGAATGGGAAGTACAAGATATATTATGTCTATGGGAGAATTATCAAGAAAAGATAATTCATTGTGTTATAGAAAAGAGGGAAAAAATATTTATATACCAATAGAAAACACAAAAGAGATATATTGTTTAAATGAAATTTCATTGAATAGTAAATTATTGGATTTTTTGGCACAAAATAATATAATGGTACATTTTTTCAACTATTATGGAGGATATAGTGGAACGTATTATCCGAAGAATCAATATAACAGTGGCAAATTGCTGGTAAAACAGGTGGAGAAATATCAAGAATATAGATTGCCAATAGCAAGGTCTTTTGTGAAAGGTATTTTAATTAATTTGGCAGAAGTGCTTTACCATTATTATAAACATGATAAAAAAGAAGTGAAAGACACGATTGATTGGCTACGCAAGAAAGCAATTTTTAGAGTAGAACAGGTGCAAACTGTACCCGAGTTAATGGCAATAGAGGGGGAGGCCTGGCAGAAGTTTTATCAGGATTTTAAGTATTTTTTACCAGCCGAATTTGTGATGAATAAAAGAGTTAAGCGACCTCCAGATAATCCGATTAATGCTTTGATTTCATTTGGAAATACATTGTTATATACGAAAACAATATCCATGATATATCGAACACATCTTGACCAAAGAATCAGCTACCTGCATGAACCATCCGAAGGAAGATTTTCTCTTAGTCTGGATATCAGTGAGGCATTCAAGCCAGTAATTGTGTATAAAACAATTTTTGACTTGGTAAATAATCGAAAGCTTCAAGTTGAGAAACATTTTGATAAAAGGGTAAATTATTGTTTGTTAAATGAAGAGGGAAGAAAAATATTTATTGAAGCATTTGAGAAAAAAATGGAGAGTGTTTTTGTACATCAAAGACTGAAAAGAAAGGTGAGTTATCAAACAGCAATAAAATTGGATTGTTATAAATTGATCAAAACTATTTTGGAAGAACAGGAATTTAAGCCATTTTCGATGAAGGAGGGAATGTAAATGGCAAAGAGTAAAAATTATAATTATGCTTTTGTTTTTTATGAGATAAATGAAAAACGAGTACAGAAAGTATTTAAAATATGCAAGAAATATCTTTCGCATTTTCAATATTCTGTTTTTAGAGGGGAGATGACACCATCTAAGTTAATTCACTTGAAAACAGAATTGAAAGAGGTGATTGACCCCGCAGAAGATTTTATATGTATTATAAAATTGATGAATGATAATGTATTTGGAGAAGAGGTTTTGGGGAAAAGCGGTAGGACAACTGGCGAAGAATTGATTTTATAAGTGGATATTTTACCAGGCGGATTTGAGCGCAAAAGGTTTGAAATGTATTGTTTTAGCGGTGTTATGGTGTTTTGGGAGTGAAGGGATGAAAATAGGGGAACGCCTGGTAAAAAAATAAAAAGCATTGGATTTATAGGGGGAAATGGGGTATAATGAATTTAAGAATGTTGTAATTGCGGTGGTTGAACAGTAACAAGAGTTGTATTGAAACAATAAAAAAGGAGCTAATGAGTGCAACCAGAAATTGGTTGAACAGTAACAAGAGTTGTATTGAAACTATATAAGTGTCTTTTACTCTTTGTTATTTACTAGTTGAACAGTAACAAGAGTTGTATTGAAACTAATTCAATTTTATTATTTTGTCAATCATTATATAGGTTGAACAGTAACAAGAGTTGTATTGAAACCTAAAATCTTCTCGTAGTCCGATTACTATTTCTTCTAGTTGAACAGTAACAAGAGTTGTATTGAAACCTAATTTCTACTGTTAATGCCGTTTTTTGTGTTCCGTTGAACAGTAACAAGAGTTGTATTGAAACATGTTTTTAAACAATTCAATCAAATGTTCTGATTTGTTGAACAGTAACAAGAGTTGTATTGAAACCTTTCAGGCAATCCTCTATAAGCCATTCTCCGAAGTTGAACAGTAACAAGAGTTGTATTGAAACGTGTTGTACTACCAATTGTCACGAAGTCAGGTCTATGTTGAACAGTAACAAGAGTTGTATTGAAATTCCGTTATATTGGTCTCGCTTTTATAGCAAACTCTAGTTGAATAATAACAAAAGTTGTATTGAGATTTACAAGGACTAATATAACAAATAAATGTAAAAGTGTTGATAAAATTGATACTTGACTTAAAGAAGGAGGGGATATTGGAATGAATCTGGAGCTATAAAAAACTGTCAATATTACATCGTTTATAGTATACTGAGATTATAAGTAAGTGGAATTGTTTGGAATATATGGAGAGTCATATATTTTTAAGTGATTAGACATGTTTTTAGAAAGGAGAGTTTTTTATGATAACACATTATGATTTAGCTCAGCAAACACCATTGATTCATTTTCAGCATGAAGAAGAAGGTGCAACTTTACGTGGAAGTGAGGTGAAGCCAAAGCTAGATAAGTTCATTTTAAAAAAACTAGGTGAAGCCGAGTGGGAAAAAGGATTTAGTTTTGATAAGGATGACTATAGAATATCTAATCAATCTTTAGCTCTTAATTATAAAGTGAGATTTAAAGCGTCTAAGAATATCAGTGGAAGCCATCCAGTTCATATTAAAGGAAAAGGACTAAAAGGAATTGGAAGTTATTTTTTTACCGAGTCTGAGGAAAGAAATATCATGCAATCGTCCTTTTATGAGCAAATAGAAATGCAAATCATATGTAATTCGGAGTTGAAGAATCACATTACCAGAGAACTGTTGTGTGAATTTTTTGCAATTCATAATTTTGGCTTTCGCCAAAATAAGGGCTTTGGGAGCTTTATCATAAAAGGGACGGAAAGAGAGAGTCTTAAGTATGCTAGTGTTATCACTGGATATTATTTAGAAGAAGTTTCAGCGAAAGACAATCAAAAGCCTTTCACGACTCAAATACTTAATTCAATAGATAACTTTTGGAAAGTTACAAAAAATGGGGTCAATCACCCACATTACAAAAAATCTTTTTTGATGAAAGAATATTTTAAAGGACATCTAAATGATAAAAAAGCAATGAAACTAGCATTATTAAATACACAAAAATTTATTTTGCCTCAGAAGAATGAAAATGATGATGAAAATTTAAAACAGCGGAGGTCAAACTCAACACCAGCGGAAGAAATAAAAGATGCAGAATATATTAGAGGGCTTTTGGGATTTGCAGGGTTTTATTCTTTTCGAGATATTGAATTAGTTAAAGATAGAGGGGGAAAAATAGAATTAAATTTTGCTGTAGAGCAAGAAGATATTAAACGTTTTCCAGCACCTGTATTATTTAAACCAATTATTTTTGGGAAGAAATGTTTTATATATTTGATTTTTAGAGATTATACACAAGAGGAGTTGGAGAAGTGTGATTGTGAAGTGACATTACAGTGTGAATGGAGCGTAGCATCCCAAAAAGCTTATAGAGGAGGAAATGTTGAGGAAGTGAAAAAAGCAGTAGAAGAGGTGAAAAAATTAAAATTAAAGTTTAAATTTGATAAAGATTTCCTAGAAAATTTTTATCAAGCAATTTATGAAAAAGGGTCATATAAATTGAAAAAACAATCGGGAGGTGATACTTCATGTATGATGAAAAATATATAGGAATAACGATTGGTCCTATTTATGATACAATTTCAAAAACCAGCTCGCCTGCGGGTCTTTGGCTAGCAAGTTATATGTTTTCTTACATTTCACATAGACTTTGCAAATTGATTGTTAGTAAAGAATTAGTTATAAATGAAACACAAATTATGACTCCTTTTTATAGTGAAAAAGAATCTTTGTTAAATAAGCAAGACGGAGTTGGACTTTTTCATGACCGAATTATATTTAGACCTAACTCAGAGTTTATGACGATGGAAAAGGCACTAGAAAAAGTGAAAAGGTTATTGGACGAAGTTACAATTGAAATTGCGGATTTATTTTATGAGAGCGAAAGAGAAAGAGAAAAAACAAGGGAGTGGTTTAGTCAATATTTGCAACTTCATGCAGTTGTTTTTCAGAAAAAGGAAGAGGATAATTTGATTGAAAGTTCCATAATCCCTCTTAATGCAATTGAACTGGAAAAGTCTTTTCCTACTGTTCAGATTCCAGACCCTATGAATGCGATGTTTGAGAGTTTAGAGAAAAATCATTTAATTCGTAACATTCGTGATAGCATGGGAATAAAAAAATGGCCAATTTCAAAAAATAATGAATCCCATAATTTTCCTACAATAGAGGAAATCATAGGATTAGAAAACGATAATAAAAATGAAAACAATATTAGTTTAAAAGCGAAATCTTATTATGCAATTATCCAAGCAGATGGGGACAATATGACAAGTTTGCTTAAACAAGGGAAAGATGTTCATGCATTTTCTAAAGATTGTTTGAAATTTTGTTCGATGGCAGCAAAGGAAGTTATTGAAAATTATGGAGGAATGACAATATATGCTGGAGGAGACGACTTACTTATGATTACTCCTGTAATACTGGCAGATGGTAGCGAAAATATATTAAATCTTTTATGTAGCATTAACAAGGTGTTTAATAAGATTTTTAATAAAGAAATTGCGAGTAATGAAGGTGTTCCAACAATATCCTTTGGTGTATCTATAAGATATCGTAAATATCCTCTTTATGAAGCTTTTAATGAGACTTACGACATGCTTTTACGAGCAAAAGAGAAAAAAAATGCGGCGGCAATTTCTTTGCAAAAACATAGTGGCACTGCAATTGAATTTGTAATAGAAGATTTCAAAGACAGTAAGATAACAGAGAAGCTGTTAGAGATGATAAAGCATCATGCTGATGAAGAGATTTTAAAATCTATACCACAAAAAATAGGGCAGTTTAGGTCTCTTTTTTCTTTTGCAATAGAGAGAGATAAAGAAGTTATTGATAATATTTTTAGCAACATATTTGATGAGGAGATACATAAAAAGTTTAAAGGGGAATTAGATGCAACTGAATTTTTATTGAATTTAATTTGTGAAAAACATAAAAAGAATGGACAAGATTCAGAAGATAAAATTTTATCATTCATTGTTGCACTCTTGCGTTTTATAGGATTTTTTTCGGAACGAGGAATAGGAGGAGAACTGCCATGAAAGAGTTGAGAATTAAATTGACACCCTTGGAACCATATTTTTTTGGCGGGGAGCGTATTTTTGAAATTAATGATTCTAATAAACACTATTTTATTCGTTCTTTAAAATATCCTTCTCAAACGACGCTATTTGGTGTTTTAAGATATTTAGGAATTAAAAATTTTTCAAAGGGGTTTTGTTTGGATGCAGATGATATTAAAAATATTGGTGAGTCCAGTTTTAGTTTAGAAGAGTCAAAGAAATATGGTAAAATAAATAAAATATCACCTTTATATATTATGGATGAAGAAGAAAAAATTTATATACATACACCTTTTGATTGTCAAAGAGAAAGTGTGAAAAAAGATACAAAGAGCTATACTCCTTTTGAAAAATATTCAGAATCGGTATTAACAAGCAATGGTTGGAAGCGGTTTCCAAGAGAATATGATGCCAAAAAGGGAATTGCAGATAGTTGGTTGTCTTTAAGTAGCCTTGAAACAAAAGGGGATTTGTTTTCAGAGGTAGTGAGAGTGGGAATTAATAAAGATTTGGATGAGAACGCTTTTGTAAAAAAAGCATTTAAAAGGTTAAAAGAAGGTTTTTCATTTGTGTTTTATGCATTTGTCGAAGATGATTTTGAGATTTCCAAAGAACGAGTTGTTTATGTTGGACATGGAAAATCAGCTTTTAGAGCAGAGGTTACAGAAACAAATGGAAATGAACATAAGGGTTGGCAAGATAAAGTGAAAAAGATTGTGTCTCCGAATATGGTATATGCACAATCAGATATTTATGTGTCACAGGAAAAGGTTAGTGATATTTATCAACAATGCGAATTTGTTTGTGTAAAAATTCGAAATTTCAGAAATTTGACAACGAGGATAGCCAAAACGGATGTAAGAGCTCGTTATGAAAGGGCTAAGAAGACGACTTTATTAATTCAAGCGGGTAGTGTTTTTAAACCACATGCAGAGGGGAAAGAAAAATTTGTTGAACAAATATCAAAGAATGGAATTAGATCAGAAACTGCAGGTTTTAATCAAATAATTATTGGAGGTGTGAAAAATGAAGAAGCACATATTTAAAATGGAATGTATAGAAAATATGCATGTGGGCAGTGGAGAGGTGAATTATAATCTTATTGATAATGAAGTACAAAGAGATACGCTTCTTTCATATCTGCCAGTAATTCATTCATCAAGTATGAAAGGAGCGTTAAAGTCTCATTTTAAAGCAGCGGGCAGATGGGATAAGGGTATAAAAGAAGCAGACGGGGAGCAGGTTTTTGGATATCAGCAGAAAGATTGCAAAAACATCTTGAAATCTTATGAGGGTGAATATAAATTTTTTACTGCAAAAATGCTCTTTCGTCCATTGCGTGTGACATGTGGAAATGCACCATATGTTTTGGCAACGGATATACATATTCTTCGAGATTTTTCCGATTTTCTCTCTTTATTAGGGATATCTTCTTTTTATGAATACTCAACAGAGTTAAATGGAATAGGGGAAAATGAGTTTTGGGTATCAGAAAAGTCAGAAATATATAAAATAGAAGATGCGAAAGCTTCCAAACAAAATTCCTCAAAAGCCTTTTCACAGCTTGAAAAGCTTATGGGATGTGAGATTGCTATTACAAAATCCTTAGAAGATTTTGAATTACCAACTATAGCACGTAATAATATTGAGAATAAGAACCTTTGGTATGAGGAAATTGTTCCAAGAAAAAGTATTTTCTATTTTGCTATTATCACTCCACAAGATGAGTGTAAATTAAATTTTAAAGCATCAGAACCAGTTCAATTAGGAGCAAATGCTACGATCGGTCAAGGGTATACGCTCATTACATCATGGGGAGGATTCTAATATGAATAAAAAAGTCGTTGATGCATTAATTCCAGAAGCTTATGATAGTATAAAAAAAGTTGGAATCGCAACGGTTGAGGAAAATATTTATATCGTTGACAATAGGTTTCGAGGTCAAATGGCAGCTTTTGGTGCGGCGATTATGACTGGAAGCCTTTTGTCAGCTATTAGTTTTTTTAGTAGCAAAGGCAGTAGCGAGATTCATAGAGAAAAGATTTTAGAAGCAATTTGTTTACTTTTAAAATTAGAACCAAAAGAAGAACAGGAAGAATTATGCAGTGTTTTATTTAAGTATGTAAAAGACAAAAAAATGGCACAGGAAATAAGAGATGTCAAAGAGAATATAATAAATGCGGCAATAGCAATAAAACTTGCTTTAAATCTTTTTACAATAAAAAAAGAGGAGAATTTAAACGGGGAGGGGTCAGAGACTTGATGAACTTGAATTATTTGTTTCATGTTGAATATTATTCAGAGTTTGAATATGAACATTTTGAAAAATGTAACAAAAGGCTTATTGAGCAAAGATTTAAGTGTTCAGAAAGTGAAAAAATACCATTTACGGAAGATAGTTTTGTTTTAAAGACGCTTTATCCAGGTCTACTGTTTGGAATTGGGAACATTCATGAATCAGGAAATGAGCTTGTCGATGGAACCCCAAAAAAGGGGGGAGAAATAAAACTTGGTTTTACACTCGATTATTCAACTGGATTACCAATTATTCCAGGAAGCACTGTAAAAGGTGTTTTGCGAAGTGCATTTCGTAATTATCCAGAATATATAGCAGAAAAATTAGGGATTCCAGAAGATGACATGAAAAATATCGAAAATTATATTTTTGGGAAAAATGATATGGGAGTATGTATTTTTCATGACGCGATTCCAATTAGGGCAAATAAGAATAATCGTATTTTAGGACTTGAAAACATAACTCCTCATAAGGAGCTATTTAAAAATCCGAAGCCATTGAATCTGTTAAAAGTTATTCCAGAAGTAGAGTTTATATTTAGGTTCAATTTTGATGATTATAATGAGGGAGCGATACCAGCAGAGAGATTAAAAAATACATTTAAAAATATTTTTATTGAAATTGGTCTAGGGGCAAAAACGAATGTCGGATTTGGTGTAATGGAGGAGGTCGAAAGTGATCCTAATATTGTGTATGCTCTTATTATGATGGATGACGATGGCGCTCATTTAAAACAAAAACCACAAAAAAGATATGAAAAAGGGCGATGTAAAGAGTGCGGAATTAAAACTGGACAGGATAAAAAGAATGGGAAATATTATCAATATTGTATGAATCATAATAAGTATATGAAATAATTAGGAAAGGAAAGATTTGAATGTCTAATACAACATATAGTTACCATACATTTCTTTTCCCTTTTATTTGGAAGGGTAATGGAAATAAAAAAGGCGTAGAAAACAAAGAATTTAAAGAAAATATGTCGGACTCTTGGAAAGAACGAAAAAGAGAAGATGTTACTGGTTCAGATTATACAGCAGATTATGCTATTTATCAGTATTTGACAATACCAGCACGTAAATTAATTTTACCCGAAGATGATAGTAGTATTGTGAAAGATTATGATTTTCTATATGAAAAGATGGCCTTAAATGAAAAGTGCGAATATATTATTACAAAGGAAGAAGAAAAATTTTATCTGAAATTAAAAAAGATTCGCTTGAAAGTATTTGATATTGGAATTGCAATCATGATTTTTGAAACAGAATATAATGGAAAAAAAGAAAAAGGTAGCAAGAGAGAGGAAGGAGAATTTTGCCTTGATGATATCAATAAAATTAATGAGTATGGCAGAAGGATAAATTTGGCATACATTTCAGCAAGGAATGGGATTGCGGCAGATAGAATAGAAATAAGCTTGAGTGATGGAAAGAAAGTATTTTCAGAGGATTTTGGAGATACTGCAAAAAGATATTATAAAGAGGGAAAAAAACTTAATTGGACACATATATTAAATCCGATTAAAGAACTTTTGAGTTTTGGCAATGATGAGTGTAAGTTCACTTCAAATGAAAAAAACAAGGAAAATGAGGGATATATATATATTTATCCGGCAATAGATGATCGCATGTTTGTATGTTGTATCATTCGCAATCAGGAATTGAGTGATGAGATAAGGGGTGAAAAAACAGGAGATTATCTTAAAGATTGGGATAAAGTGATAGGAGATAAAGAAAATAATACTCAAAAAGATTGTAGAGATGAGGCAGCTATTGCAAATAAATTATATAAGTTTTTTTACATTGAAAAGGATTTATCGTGCAAGAATACAATGATGAAGAAAGAAATTTTAGAGGAAACGATTTATCCGCGTTGGACAGATACGGGAACAATCTATGCTATAACACATCATTCTTTTATGGGGGTAGCAAGTTCTGATCCTCAGAAAGAGTTTGTTATTAATACTTTTTTAAAACAATATGTCCAACTCGTTATTTTGGTATTGGTACAGCGCGCGACTATTCTGTTACTTTCTTCACAAATTGCATGTTGTTTATCTCCAAACGAGGAACTGGATTCAAATAAAATAGAAGAGATAGAATTATTACAGAAAGATTATGTGAGGGCACAGAGTCAAATTTTTCTTAGTGAAGTAACAATTCAAGAGCAAGGTGTGGAATTGTTTCAAATGCTTATAAAACAGCTATATATTAAGAAGAATAAAGCGGTTTTGGACAGTCATATGGAAAATCTTCGAGATGTTGCCGATATCAGCAATGGGCGGATACAGCGTGGTGCAGATGTACGTTTGAATAATATGTTGGCAGTTGTATCTTGTATGGGATTTTTGCTGGCAATTATTCAAATAGTACCATTTGTGATAGATGAATTTTCCATATCAGGTGTTAATAAATGTCATATGACAATAGGCGCGATTGTGATCTTGCTAATTATTTTTATTGTTTATATTGTCAGATCTAATAGGTCAAAATTGAAAAAAAAGTTTGAAAAAAGAAAAAATAAATAAAAATAATAGGATATGTTACTATGATAGAACATATGAGGATTTACTATTTATTATAATACCAATATAGAGGGATTGCGTAATGCCCTGAAAAAATTGAATTTGTTGAATAGGGTCAAAAGAGTTTTTCCCTCTACGCATATTTAGGCTAGATAATGTTCCCCCACAAAGAAAGAGGTAAAATAGATGATAGAGAAAGTAAAACGACAACTGCTTTGCATGCAAAGATATTCATGGGAGCAAGGAGTAGCGATGCAGGCTTTT
>JGI994J12354_10002281_pt1 | contig 18798 bp, 17 predicted proteins | sample IntmicLarv3ML3BL_FD_12354 | JGI IMG/M metagenome (IMG submission 12354)
CCCGGGCTTTCTTTTCGGCCTCCTCTTTTGCATCGAATGCCACCATCATGATTTTTCTGGTTTCCGGCGTCTCCAGACTGATTCGTCCCAACGCCCCACTACGATAGTCATTCAACAGAACGTGAGATGCCTTTTCCCTGTCAAAATCCCCGCCTTTTACCCGAAAACCACGCCTTTTTGCCACCCCGTCAACCACATCAAAACCATCCATACCCGCCGTTTCAATTCCGTAACGGGCAAGCAGCAGCTCCGGATAGCGGGCAAGCAGCACCTCAGCCAGAAAAACCGCTACCTCTTCTTCAATCAGGGCATTGACACCAACAGCATGACTGGCTGCCAGCATCAGCCCATCGGCAGGATAATGGATTTTGGGCCACAGCATGCCCGGCGTATCAATCAGGATCATTCCCTTGTTCAGGTACAGCCGCTGCTGGGATTTTGTTACTGCTGGCACATCGCCTACAGCCGCAACCCGACGCTTTAACAGCATATTCATCAGCGTGGATTTTCCCACATTGGGAATCCCCATGATCATCATGCGAAGCGGTTTGGATGCCTCTCCCCTGTTTGGCACCATTTCCTGGCAAAACACAGGAATCCGCGCCACATCTGCCGGATTTTTTGTGCTGATTGCCACGGCATGCGTCCGACTGTCCTTTTCAAGAAAAGCCACCCATTCCCTTGTTACAGCCGGATCGGCCAGATCACTTTTATTCAGGATTTTCAGAGATGGGCGCTGCCGGAAAAGGCGAAGTTCCTCAACCATCGGATTACAGCTTGCCAGCGGAATACGGGCATCCAGCACCTCAATCACCAGGTCCGTTGTTTTCATGGTTTCCGCCGCTTTTTTGCGGGCGGCATTCATGTGTCCGGGAAACCACTGTATCGATGACATCGTTATTCCTGCTCCAGTCCTGCCAGTGTCCGGATATGGGCGACCGCACTGGCAGCCAGCGCATCCAGGTTATACCCGCCTTCCATAAAGCTGACGATACGGCCCTTTGCGTACGTATTGGCTACATCCATAATCTGCCGCGTAATCCAGGCATAATCGGCTTCAACCAGGTTCATGCCACCCAACGGATCATCGCGATGCGCGTCAAAGCCGGCCGAGATAAAAATCATTTCCGGCTGATGCTGATGCAAAGCTGGCAGCCACTTTTCCGTCACAACCTGGCGAATTACAGCACCATCTGTTCCAGACGGCACCCCCACATTAACCATATGATCACGCTGACGCTCGTTACCGGAAAAAGGATAAAGGTATTCCTGATAATAGCTCACCATCATCACTCGGGGCTCATGGGCAAAAATCGACTCTGTGCCATTACCGTGATGCACATCAGTATCAATAATGGCAACCCGTTTCAGACCATGCACATTGATTGCTCGAGATGCCGCAACAGCAACATTGTTAAAGACACAAAAACCCATTGCCTCGCCAGCGGTGGAATGATGTCCTATGGGACGCACCAGACAAAAAGCATTATCAATTTCACCGGCCAGTACCGCATCTGTTGCCGCAACCGCCGCACCGGTAGATCGTAAAGCGGCCTTCCAGCTGTAGGCATTCAAAAGCGTGCCACTTAATGGAAAGTATTCCCCCTCTTCCGGGATATTATCCCGCGCATCGGCAATCATGTCTCCTATGTGCACACGCGCAATATCTTTGACATCTGCCTCAGGCGCCTCCCGAAAATCAAGGTACTGTGCCGTCCCGCTGGAAACTAGCTGGTCCTGTATCACCTGGATTCTGGCTGGTTTTTCCGGGTGATATTCCCCCATTTCATGTTGGAGACAAATCGGGTGTGTATATAAAGCGGTTGTCATCAATAACCTCCAAAATCAAAATCCAGTCCGGCAAGCGTCCGTATATGCGCTACAGCACTACTGGCAAGTGCCGAACGACTATACCCCCCCTCCAGAAAACTGACCATGCGACCTTTGGCGTGCTGTTCCGCCACAGCCATGATCTGCTGCGTCAACCAAACATAGTCTGCCTCAACCAGCCTCATACCACCAACCGAATCATCCTTGTGCGCATCAAAACCGGCAGAAACAAAGAGCATTTCCGGTGCAAAATCGTGCAGTGCAGGCAACCATTTTGTCAAAACCAGTTCCCGTATGGCACCTCCATCTGTTCCTGCCGGAACCGGAATATTCACCATATTTGGCAACGTTTTATCTGCCCGGGTATAAGGATAAAACGGGCTCTGGAAAAAGCTGGTCATCATAACCCGCGGCTCCCGAGAAAACGCTTCTTCCGTACCATTGCCGTGGTGTACATCAAAGTCCACAATGGCTACCCGCCTCAGCCCACAAACATCAATCGCATATCTCGCCGCAATGGCCACATTATTAAACACACAAAAACCCATTGGTGTATGCAACCGGGCATGATGTCCGATTGGCCGCACAAGGCAAAATGCGTTGCTGATTTCACGCTCAATCACGGCCTTTGTTGCGGCAACTGCCGCACCTGCTGCCCTTAAAGCCGCCTGCCATGAATACCGGTTTAACAGTGTATCAGCATCAACCGAAAAATACTGTCCGGAGAACTTCGGATGATAGTCCCGCACCAGATTGATTGATGTCGGCGAATGTACCCGCTCAATATCCGCTACCTCTGCCAGAGGCGCCTCTCTGAAAAGGACAAACCTGTCCGTTCCAGTGGATACCAGCCGTTCTTCAATTACCTCGATACGTGCAGGACTCTCCGGATGATAGGTACCCATTTCATGCTTTTTGCAATCGGGATGAGTATAAACAGCCGTTTTCAAAACCAAAATAGCGGACCCTAAAATCATGTATGAAATGCGAACAGTTTAGCGGAATTTATTCGTCATGACAGTGCTGGCCTTCATCACACTCACGAAGATTCATGCTTTTTGGGCTATACTCAACCTCCTCGGACAGAAACGCAACCACATGAAACACCCATCCTGTTTTCCTTCTTTACATCGCGCGCAGAACCGCGCTGTTTTATTTCTGTGCAGCCTTCTGCTGGCAGCACAGACACTGGCCGCCCCCACTGTCACTCCGCCAGCACTAACATGCAAGCCAAAAGAAATCACCCCCCCCTCGAATGATGCGACATTTTCCCGGAAGCTGAGCACATTCTCTGCAGAAATGATCCGTCGTCACGGCTTTGATCTGGAAAGCCTTGACTGTATTTTCAGCCAGATTCACCGTAACCCGACCGTCATCCGACTGGTAAAACCCTTTCCAGCCGGAAAACCCAAAAACTGGCAAGTTTACCGTGCGCGCTTCATTGAACCGATGCGTATTATGGCAGGGGCAAAATTCTGGAGGCAACACAAAAAAGCACTGGAAGAGGCAGAACGCCAGTACGGTGTTCCTGCGGAAATTGTGGTTGGCATCATTGGTATAGAAACGACCTATGGAAAAAACAAGGGGAACTTCCGGATTATGGATGCCTTGGCAACACTTGCTTTTGATTATCCGGAACATCCCAAGCGCGATGCTCGTCTTGCGCTTTTCAGAAATGAGCTCGAAAGTACACTTTTGCTTTCTGCTGAACTGGGCATCGACCCCTTATCCCTGAAAGGTTCTTACGCTGGCGCGATAGGCTGGCCCCAGTTTCTGCCATCAAGCATTCGTAAATATGCTGTTGATTTCGATGGCGATGGCAAAATTGATCTACGAAATTCACCCGTGGATGCGATTGGCAGTGTCGCCAGCTTTCTGGCACAGCATGGCTGGAAAAGAGGAGAACCCATTGTTTTTCCAGCTAAGCTGCACACAGACTGCCCACAATCTCCCAACGCTGCGCTGAACCAGGGCCTGGCTGCCAGACTGACACTAGATGATCTACGTAAAATCTGCGTTACATCAACCGCGCCAGTACCAGAAAACCGGCTCTTTGGCCTAGTGGACCTGCAAAATGGTTTTGAGCCCACAGAATACTGGCTCGGCACAGACAATTTCTTTGCGATTGCGCACTATAACCGCAGCTATTTTTATGCCATGTCCGTAATCGAACTAGGACGCGCTGTCCAGATTTTTGAGCAGCGAAGCAGAAAACGTGAAACTTTGTCAATATATCAGATGTGACATATTGTCAAAAAGATATACAATTTTGACAATAAATGATTTAAAATGTTTTATTCAGGTAATGTTGCTTTTAAAATAACAACATATTTAAAAATATCCTGACACCATGCTTGTTCTCTGCCAGCACTGATAGGTGTCCGAATCAAACAACCCTGAAAAATTTTGACCATGCAACCGTAATGGTCGTTTTGCAAGACATCCCAGCCGTTTTTTACAGCAGGGAATGTGATTTTTACTTACGGAATCCAAGAAACATGACAACTAAAGGAAAAAAGAAGGCCAGCAGAAAAGAAGATGACAGCCTTGAGCCGCGCCAATACGACCCAAACCACCTGCTGGATACACTGATTCAGAAACTGGGGATTAAAAATGACGCAGCACTTTCGCGTGCGCTAGAAGTTGCCCCGCCGGTTATCAGCAAAATCCGCCACAACCGCCTGCCGGTTGGCGCCTCCCTGCTGATCCGTATGCACGAAGTCAGCGAAATGAGCATTCGCGAACTGCGTCAGCTGATGGGCGATAGAAGAGCCAAGTTCCGTATCAGCGACAAGCAGTTCAAACCAAAACCTCCCGCTGAAGAAAAGAAATAATCTCTCTTTACGCCCGAATAAAAAACCATGCACAAAATGCATGGTTTTTTATTGTCATAATCCGGCGCTTCCTATCCACTCATCAATGCTTTGTCTGAGCANCATGTCCGCCTGCCGGATATGTTCATCCTCAATAATCAGCGGTGGCACAAAACGGATCACATCCAGACCAGCAAGCAGCAGCAAAAGACCATTTTTTTCCGCCACAGCAGTCACCTCTTTCGCCTGCCCCAAACAGGCATCGGACATCACCAGCCCCAGCATCAGCCCTGTTCCCCTTACCCTGCTGAACTGGCGAGGATACGCAGCAACAATACCCTCCAACATGTTTTTCAGCCGATTGCCTGCAGACACGACACGGGAAAGGAAATCCGGCGTATTGATGGTTTTCATTACCTCGCACGCGACGGATGCGGCAAGAGGATTGCCCCCATATGTTGTGCCGTGTACACCTATTGTAAAAGCGGCGGCAATATCATTGGTTGTCAGCATGGCCCCAATGGGAAAGCCATTTCCGAGCGCCTTGGCAGACGTCAAGATATCCGGCGCGACACCATAAGCCATGTAGGCAAAAAGCTGGCCCGTTCTACCTATGCCTGACTGGATTTCATCATATATCAGTAGCGCGTTGTGCCTGTCGCACAGATCACGAAGCGTTTTCAGAAAATCTGTTGTTGCGGGCAACACCCCGCCTTCTCCCTGTATCGGTTCAACAATCACGGCACAGACATCATCTGACATGGCTACACGTATCGCTTCGATATCATTATAGGGAAGGTGCTCAATCATTGCCGGAAGCGGACCAAAGCCTTCTGAATATTTCGGCTGACCTCCAACCGACACGGTAAAAAGCGTGCGTCCGTGAAAGGAGTTGGTAAAGGAAAGAATCCGGGCTTTCTGCGGACCGTATTTATCATGCGCCCACCTTCTAGCCAGCTTTAATGCCGCTTCATTTGCCTCCCCTCCGGAGTTGCAGAAAAACGCCCTGTCAGCAAATGTTGCATCCACCAGCAATTTTCCCAGTCGCAAAACCGGTTCATTCGTGTAGTAATTGCTGACATGCCACAGCATCTCCGCCTGTTTTTTTATTGTATCAACCAGCACGGGCGAAGCGTGTCCCAGACTGGAAACCGCAATGCCGGCAGTCAGATCAAGGTATTCTTTACCCTCCTGATCCCACAATTTCAGACCCGCCCCCCTGACAGGAACAAATGCACTGGGAGCATATGTTGGTACGATAACCTCATCAAAAGTAAGCCGTGATACGGCATGATTTTTTTCCACGAAACTGACTCCTTTATTTCATCCTGTCCGGGAAAACCGTTGTCAATCCGGTTCCGGTCAAAAAACAAAAAGCGGCAATGCCACTAATCTGTTAATCATACCCTTCTTGCCACCACTTAAAAACGAATTTTAGAAAAAGAACCATCAAACCAGTTTTTGGGCTGGCGAAATGCCATGTATACTTCTTATTTTATGCTCCCTATTGGCAGATGCCAGAAAAAATTCAGTTATCACACCCTACGACGAAAAAAATATGGATTCCTCTCCGATTATTGCCATCGCAACAGCGCCCGGACGTGGCGGTGTTGGTATCATCCGTATTTCCGGAAAAGATCTTTCGCCTCTCATCCAAGAACTGTTTGGAGCAAACTCGCCATCTGCTCTTCCGCTTACACCACGCCATGCCAGCTATCTGCCTTTTTTTGACAGGGAAAATGACCTGATCGACAAGGGTATTGTTCTGTACTTCAAGGCTCCTCACTCCTATACCGGAGAGGATATTCTTGAACTGCAGGGGCACGGTGGATCGGTTGTGCTTCAAATACTGCAAGAACGTTGCCTTGAGGCAGGAAAAGATATCGGGTTGAGACTGGCTGAACCGGGAGAATTTACTCGCAGGGCATTCATGAATGACAAGTTGGATCTGGCACAGGCTGAAGCGGTGGCAGATCTGATTGATGCCACAACTGAAGCTGCAGCGCGTTCTGCCACTCGTTCACTTTCCGGTGTCTTTTCCAGTGAAATTCATGGACTGGTCGACCAGATTGTCCAGTTGCGCGCGCTAGTTGAATCCAGTCTGGATTTTCCCGAAGAAGACATTGAGTTTATTCAAAAAGCGGACGCCAGCGGAAGATTGGAGGCCATCCGTAAACTACTCGAAAATATTTTTGCCCAAGCTGCACAGGGCGCACTTTTACGTGAGGGGCTTCATGTTGTCCTTGCTGGTCAGGTCAATGTCGGAAAGTCATCCCTTCTGAACAAACTGGCGGGCAACAACGTCGCCATTGTCACCCCCATTGCCGGGACAACCCGGGATAAAGTGGTTGAAACCATACAGATCAATGGCATACCAGTCACTCTTATCGATACAGCAGGGCTCAGAACTGACCAAGATACCAGTGACGAGGTGGAAAAAATCGGCATTGAACGCGCTTGGAGCGAAATCAGCAGGGCAGATATCATCCTCCATCTTCTGGACGCAAGTCAGGGGCCAACACGCAATGATGAAAAGGTGGCCGCAGAATTTCCGGGTGGCATTCCGGTCATTCAGGTCTGGAACAAAATTGATCTTTCTGGTCACCGACCTTCTGTCGACCACATTATGGATACCACCCAAGTTTATCTTTCCACCAATGACGGCAGGGGGGTCGATCTGCTGCGCGATGAACTACTCAGGATCGCTGGCTGGCACCAGACTAGTGAGTCCACCTATCTTGCCCGCGAACGCCACCTGATTGCCATGAACGTCGCGGGCGATCACTTGGTTACTGCGTCGCAGCAGTTGGAACAGGAAAAACCGGCACTCGACATCCTAGCAGAAGAACTAAGACTGGCTCAGGATGCCCTGAACAGCATTACCGGCAACTTCACATCGGATGATCTGTTGGGAGTCATTTTTTCCCGCTTCTGCATCGGGAAATAGTGCAAAAACAACCTGTTCCATGTGGCATAAGTGGTTCTGACAGGGAGTTTCCCTGAACAAAAACAGGCAGTACAGATCCGTCCGGGAAAAGACAAAACCGACTTTCTCAAGCCGGTTTTGTCTTTTCTGCTCCTGTTGCAATATTCATTTAGAATAGAGGGTTTCCAGAGAATGCTTATGCCAATCTCCTCCACAGAAGAAATCATCGACGCTTTTCGCGCTGGCCAAATGGTCGTTCTTGTTGACGATGAAGATCGTGAAAATGAAGGCGACCTGATTTTGGCGGCTGATTTTGTCACACCGCAAGCCATCAACTTCATGGTAACGCATGCACGCGGCTTAGTTTGCCTGACACTAACAGAGAAGCACTGTCAACAACTTGGACTGAAGTTGATGACCCGTGATAATGGCGGCAAATTCAGCACCGCCTTTACCCTTTCTATTGAGGCGGCAAAAGGCGTTTCTACCGGCATTTCCGCTCATGATCGCGCCCGAACCATACAGGCAGCAGTCGCCGCTGATGCCCGCCCTGAAGATATTGTCCAACCAGGCCATATCTTTCCTGTCATGGCACGACCTGGTGGCGTACTGATGCGGGCCGGCCATACTGAAGCAGGCTGTGACCTAGCAAAACTGGCCGGATTGACTCCGGCCAGCGTCATATGTGAAATTCTTAATAAAGATGGCTCCATGGCACGCCTGCCGGATCTGTTGCCGTTCGCTCAAAAACACGGCATTCGCATAGGGACAATCGCCGACCTGATCCGTTATCGCAGCCAGCATGAAAGCATTATTGAAAGAATGGGGGAACGCACACTCAATACCCCATTTGGTGCATTTTCAGCCATCACCTACCGTGACAAACCTAGTGGTGCCGCCCATCTAGCACTTTTTAACGGCAAAATTGAGGCCAGCGAGGAAACTTTCGTGCGCGTTCACCAACCAGCCTCCCTGATTGACCTGCTTGAAACCGGGTCGGCCAGTCACTCCTGGGATATGGTATCGGCAATAAAAACACTTGCTATCGCAAAGCGGGGAGTTATGGTACTGTTAAACTGTGAAACATCTGCAGAAGAGATGTTTTTCCGCTTTAATCAGTCGAGCCCGCCAGACGACTCATTTACAACCCGGACAAAAAGTCAGGATTTGCGCAATTATGGTATTGGCGCCCAGATTCTGCGGGACCTGGGTGTCGGGAAGATGCGGCTTTTGGGCAATCCGAGAAAAATGCCGTCCATGACCGGATTCAACTTGGATATAACAGGCCACCTGGAAAAGTCAGAGAACTGACAGACCACCCTCACCTTTGGAGACAGTTTATGAATATTGCTACCTTTACAATTGATTTGCAGGGAGAGGATTTGCGAATTGGTATCGTTCAGTCACGCTTCAATGAAGATATCTGCCAAGGACTGCTTCTGGCCTGTCTTACTGAACTGAAACGCCTTGGTGTTGCGGATGATGACATCCTGATTGCAACCGTGCCAGGCGCACTCGAAATTCCGCTTGTTCTGCAAAAAATGGCCGAATCCCGTCAGTTTGACGCCTTGATCGCTGTTGGCACAGTCATCCGTGGTGAAACCTATCACTTTGAAATTGTTTCCAATGAATCCGCCGCTGGCATTACCCGTACCGGGCTGGATTATGGTATTCCCATCGCCAATGCCATCCTGACAACCAACACGGATGAACAAGCCGAGGAGCGGATGGTAGAAAAGGGAACCGAAGCTGCACGTGTTGCCGTTGAAATGGCCAATCTGGCTATTTCTCTTGAAGAACTTGACACCTCAGCCGAAGAGCATCTCGAAGACGAATAAGTTGCAGATCCATTTCAAACCATTACGATTCAGGGCCTCTTTTCCTGAAAACCAGCAAATATGAACGCCAAGAGCACACACGCGAATCCGAACAAAAACCGCTCACCGCGCCGTCGTTCAAGAGAATTCGCCTTGCAGGCCCTGTACCAGTGGCTGCTCAACAAGGATGATGCGTCCGTCATTATCGAACACATTCGTCAAGCGCATGGCTTTGATAAAGCCGACACAGATCATTTTGTCACCCTAGTTAACGGCGCAATCAAGCAAGCAGATTATCTGCGGGAGGCAATCGCACCTTTTCTGGATCGTACGATTGAAGAACTTTCCCCAGTTGAGCATGCCATCCTGCTTTTGGGAGGACATGAACTCGCCAACCATATTGAAATTCCCTATCGTGTTGTCATCAATGAAGCGGTTGAACTGACCAAATCATTTGGTGGCATTGACGGGCACAAATTCGTCAATGGCGTTCTGGACAAACTGGCTGCCAGACTGAGAGCCATAGAAGTCGACGCTGACAAGACAACATAAAACAGGCCGCTTCCGCGACCTGCTTTCCTGTGAACAACAAACGTTACTCGACGCAGTAGCCGCTTTTTTGCAGTCGTTCATACAAGGCCTCTACCGGTGCGGCTTGATTCAGGCTGTAAAAATGAAAGCCGGGGGCACCTCCTTCAAGCAATCGTTCGCACAGCCTAGTTACAACGTCTAAACCGAACTCACGAATGGAAACCAGATCGTCTCCGAAGCTTTCCAGTTTCAGACGTATCCAGCGCGGTATTTCTGCTCCACAGGTATCAGAAAAACGGGCCAAGCTGGTGTAATTCGTGATCGGCATAATACCGGCAATAATCGGCACATCCACCCCCGCTGCCAACACATTTTCCGCAAAACGGAAATAGGCATCCGGATTATAAAAATACTGGGTAATAGCCGCATCAGCTCCAGCCTTGACCTTTCTGACGAAATTGGTCAGATCATCCTGCGGAGAAGCTGCTTGGGGATGCATTTCCGGATAAGCCGCCACATCAATATGAAACCAGTCGTCGGTCTCAGCACGAACAAATTCCACCAGTTCGTTGGCATAACGAAAGTCACCAAGCTCTCCATATGTGCTGGGCAAATCGCCCCTCAGAGCGACAAGATGACGAATCCCCTGCGATTTGTACTCCATGATTTTTTCGCGAATCATCTCGTGCGTTGTACCTATACAGGTAACATGGGGCGCAACCCGCTGGCCTTCATTGTGAATTTCAAGCGCCACGTCCTGCGTTCCTGCTCGCGTTGATCCACCAGCCCCAAGCGTAACGGAAAAATACGCAGGAGAAAGGCGGTACAGCTGCCTGCGGGCGTCTCGCAGCTTTTTAAAAGCCTCTGGTGCTTTTGGAGGAAAAAACTCTATACTGAAATGATGAAATGACATTTAATTTTTCAATAGCAAAGTAGATAATGCCCACGAAATGATGCTGTATAACAAAGCGCCGCCGACCGCTGCCCAGAAACCTGCCACATGAAAGCCGGGAACCAGACTGGACACCAGCCAGAACATTAGTCCATTGATGACAAAAATAAACAGGCCAAGCGTAAGGAGTGTCACGGGCAATGTCAGCAACACCAGTACTGGTCTGATCAGTGCATTAATCAGGCCAAGGATCAATGCCGCCAGAAGGGCCGCACCAAAACTACTGATCGAAATGGACGACATGAGATACGGCAGCGCAAAAAGTGCTGCCGTGTTAATCAGCCAGACAATAATCCAACGCATAATGGCTCCTTGTAAAAACCTGCCAGCCTGCCCCGTCGATCAGGGCAAGCAGCGTAACGTACAGCAAACCATTAATAGCGATAATGATCCGGCTTGTAAGGACCTTCTTTTTTGACGCCAATATAGGCCACCTGCTCATCCGTCAGTTCGGTCAGTTGAGCATTCAGTTTTTTCAACTGCAAAAGAGCCACTTTTTCATCCAGATGCTTTGGCAGAGTATATACACCTACCGGATATACAGCTGTATTCGTAAAAAGCTCGATCTGAGCAATCGTCTGATTGGCAAACGATGAACTCATCACATAGGAAGGATGGCCTGTTCCACATCCCAGATTAACAAGACGCCCTTCTGCCAGCAGAATAATACGGTGTCCTTCCGGAAAAATCACATGATCTACCTGAGGTTTGATATTTTCCCACTGGCACTTTTCTTTCAGGCCCACCACATCTATCTCATTATCAAAATGACCAATATTGCAAACGATAGCCTGATCCTTCATCCGCTGCATATGCGCGTAGGTGATTACATGATAATTCCCGGTTGCCGTCACAAAAATATCGCCATGTTCGGCAGCATAATCCATGGTCACCACACGATAGCCTTCCATTGCCGCCTGCAAAGCGCAAATCGGATCAATTTCTGTCACCCATACCTGAGCGGAAAGCGCACGTAATGCCTGCGCAGAACCTTTACCCACGTCGCCATAACCGCAGACAACAGCAACCTTGCCAGCCACCATCACATCCGTCGCACGCTTAATACCATCGACAAGCGATTCACGGCAACCATACAGATTATCGAATTTAGATTTGGTAACAGAATCATTGACATTAATTGCAGGGAAGCTGAGCTTACCTTCCCTGTGCATTTGGTAAAGGCGGTTTACTCCTGTCGTTGTTTCTTCGGTAACGCCCTTGATATGAGCCAGACGTTTGGAATACCAGACCGGATCCGTTTTCAGGTAACGCCGGATCGCATTGAACAGGCAGACTTCCTCTTCTGAGGCGGGATTATTCAAAACAGAAATATCTTTTTCTGCCCGGCTCCCAAGATGTAAAAGCAGCGTTGCATCTCCCCCATCATCCAGAATCATGTTGGAAAAACCACTGTCTGGCCAGTCAAAAATTCGGTGCGTATACTCCCAGTACTCATCCAGCGTTTCACCCTTATAGGCAAAAACCGGCGTTCCGCCTGCAGCAATGGCGGCAGCAGCATGATCCTGCGTGGAGTAAATATTACACGAAGCCCAACGCACCTCAGCACCCAACGCTTCCAACGTCTGAATGAGAACAGCTGTCTGAATCGTCATGTGCAACGAGCCGGTAATACGCGCACCTTTGAGCGGCTTACTGTTGGCATATTCCTCACGGATAGCCATCAAACCCGGCATTTCGGTTTCCGCGATTCTGATTTCCTTGTGCCCCCAGTCGGCCAGATTGATGTCTGCAATTACGCAGTCGTTTTGATTTTTGGTTACAGCGGGCATCTCACGCCCCCCTTTCTTAAAAAAATAGAAAAAAGTAACGTGAGCGCAGTTAATCTGAATAACCGAGCCTAGCGAAATAAATCTGCTTTTCCATTTTCTCCCGCAATCAGGAGAAAAAATCATGCTCAAACCATTTCGTCGCAACGCTCCTCGGTAGGAGTAATCATATCACCAAATTCGCGACCCCGGCAAATTCATTTCTTAGCAGCAACAATAGCATCATTCAATCTCCGAAACGGGTACCAATATGCCATCCTTTTTCGCGGGCATACTCCATCGCAGGGCACTTCCCGAACCCGGATGGGCAAACGGAAAAAATTTCGATCTGTCCGCCATGTGCCGTGACACGAAAGCTCTTTTCTCCCATTTCAGAAATTTCTCCTACCGCACCCTTTATCTCCCTGAATGTAGGAAAAAGATGTTTTCTTGCAGCATAAAACTGCACCGTCTCACCATCAACCGTTGTCCAAGCCCCTGGAGACGGATCGCTCCCTCTGATCAGGTTATAGATCAGGCTGACGTGCATGTTCCAGTTGATTTTTGCTTCAGGAAGACGAAACCAGCCTTCGTAACAGGCCTGCGATTCATCCTGAACCGTCTCAACATGCCGACCAGCCACCACCAGATCCGCGGCTTCCAACAAGGCCTGTACACCAAGCGGAAACAGCTGGTCAAAATAAATACGACCCAGCGTATCATCAGGCAGAATGGGTACTTTTTTCTGAAGGATAATCGGGCCTTCGTCCATGCCATCCGTTGGACGAAAAATGGTTAACCCTGTTTCTGTTTCGCCACAGACAATCGGCCAGTTGATCGAACTGGGACCGCGGTGTCTGGGCAAAAGAGAAGGATGATACTGGATAGTGCCAAATCGTGGGGTATTGACGAAACTCTGCGACACAAACTGCAAGACAAAAGCCATGATTGCGATATCCACCTCCAAGCTTTTCATCACGTTTTCAGCCACGGCATCCATCAGGCAGGGCATCTGAAATACACGGATATTTCTTTTCTCTGCGTCAACTCGCAACGGATCAGGAGAAGCGCCCTCCCGTTCTGGGGCAACGAAAACAGCCACGACTTCGTCACCTCGCGCCAGAAACGCCTCCATCACGGCTTTTCCGAAATACTGCTGGCCAATGATGGCGATTCGCATAAAACTTCCCTCAAAAAAAAGGATGGGTGATTTTCATCACCCATCCTGATCTGAGCTTAATGAACTAGATGTTCATTAAAACATACGCTCTTTCCGCTTGAATTACTTCTTCGGCGGCAGGGTGTATGCACCAGCTTCCTGCAGTCTCTTGAAGTCGTCTGCAGAGAAACCGCAAACCTGCTTGGTGATCTCTTCGTTGTGCTCGCCAAGACCTGGGGATGGGTACTTCTTGTCAACTTCACCCAGAGACAGTTTGACAGGCATACCAACGGTGTAGTAATCACCTTCTGGATGGCCTTCAATCTTGGTCCACATTTCACGATGTGCCACGTGCGGATCAGCAATAACTTCTTCCGTTGACAGAACAGGGCCGCAAGGAATGTCCAGCTCATTGAAACGTGCCGTTACTTCGAACTTGGTGTAGTTCTTGGTATATTCTGCAACATATTTCCAGAAATCTTTCTGATTCTTGTTACGTGCGCCAGCAGGTGCAAAGCGCTCGTCGTCTGGTGCCAGACCGAGCTCTTTCAGCAGAACTGGAACAACCGGTGCCTGTGCAACCATGTAAATGTAGTCATTTGGACCAAATGGCTTACATGGAACCGCGTTACCGATGTGGCCACCGCCAGAATCGTTCAGGGCACGTGGAACATAGGTCATGCCCAGAGTCGGAGGACCATACTCGGCCAGTTCAGCAGTACCGCCCAGCAGACGGAGGTGGTCACGGAATTTAACGCGGCACAGGTTCATAACTGAATCCTGCATAGCTGCTTCAACTTCCTGGCCTTTGCCGCCATTGTGGGTACGATGATACAGAGCAGCAACAATACCCAGTGCCAGATGGACACCGGTACCACTGTCACCGATAAACGCGCCACTGATGGTCGGAGGACCATCCGGGTCACCAGTCACAGACATAGCGCCACCCATTGCCTGAGCGATTGGCTCATATGCTTTGTAGTCAGAGTATGGGCCAGATGCACCAAAGCCTTTAATGGAGGCAATAACCAGAGCTGGGTTGAGTTCGTGCAGCTTTTCATTTGGATAGCCCAGACGGTTCAATACGCCAGGACCAAAGTTATCCATAATTACGTCGCACTTTCTGATGAGCTGTTCAAATACTTCTTGGCCGGCCTTGCTCTTCATGTTGACCGTGATGGAACGCTTGTTGGCATTCAGCATCTTGAAGTAGAAGCTTTCCTGACGCTTGCCATCTACAACGTGAGCGAGCTGCTGACGAGTGATGTCACCGGTTGGCGCTTCAAACTTAATAACATCTGCGCCCAGCCATGCGAGAAGCTGGGATGAAGTTGGACCTGCCTGTACGTGAGTCATGTCAAGTACACGTACTCCAGACAATGCCTTGTCTGTTGGGATTGGATAGTTACCCATGATGTGTTTTCCTCCAATTGTTGGTGTGTGCGCTGTTAAATACAACTCCCTCTCACCAAAGGAACCTACATCCCCCCTTGGCAAGGGGCAAACCAGATAACCTTAATACCTAGCAGGCTTCCTTCTCTTTGCAGTATAACTACAATTACCCACCAAATATTCAAGCTGATTGTTATCATAGCCTTTCTTACCCTGATATAGTCTTGATTCAGGTCAATTTTCTCATTTAGAACCCAACAGATCTTGATCTTTGTCAATTTTTTTGAGATGCTTCGTTATGTGATATCAAAAAGGTAATTCAATATTCATGGCATTAATCGCAAACCACCCTGAAAAAAACATTATTCGTGTGCAACTTTCCCAAAATTGCATACTGAAAGAGTTGACACAACAGGAGTTGCTGGAGCTTGAGCCCCATCTGGATGTAACGGATCATGTCAAGGGAGATTGCCTGACACATCAGGGTGATCGTGATCTGGATGTCATCTTTGTTCTGGACGGCATTCTGAAAAGAGCTGTTGCCAACCAGCATGCAAAAGAAATGATCCTGCGCTTCACCAGCGAACGCTATATGGAAGCCACCTACGCTTCATGGCGATTGAACAAGGCGGCCTCATTCAGCATTATTGCTGTTACCAAAACCCGCGTTGCCCGTATTCCCATGTCAGCATGGTCCGTCTATATTGAAGACAAGCCAAAGCTGAAAAAGTTCTTTGAACTGGAAGTCATGCGCATCATGAGCAGCATCATGTCACACACAATTACACTGCACCTTCTGGATGCGCCGGGGCGGGTACACCGCTTTTTGCGAAAGCATCCGGATCTTTTTGACCGTATGCCAAAAAAAGAACTGGCATCCTACCTGAATCTTTCTCCGGAAACATTGAGTCGCCTGAAAAATCAGGGAAAAATCTGATCCTGTAATAATCGTTGCCCGATCTTTCTGTCGACAATCCCTGTTTTCGCACCATCACCGGTGTCTAGCGACCTCTCCGCTGTTTATCGTTGTTCGCCGCATCTGATAAAAAAGAAGAAATGTCCCGTCCTAAAATAAGTTGACGGATTTATGAATCAAAGAACGCCTGATGCACAGCATCGGGCGTTTTGTATTTTAAGCTCAAATGAGGACGTCTTTGATTGCAAATATCGATAGATTGTCCAATCATCTTTCTGGCCTCAAAAATGTCTTCGGTTTGTGACGCAGGAATTCGCCCTCGAGGATGCCGTTGGCCCACTCTGCTATGGCGTTCTGGTAACAGTCATTGCCATCTTGTCATGGAGCAGGGCACTTTAATGAGATGGACACCACCTCATTAGGATGGGTCAAAACAAAAGAAAAGGGGTAGCGTATACGCTACCCCTTTTTTGCATTTAGCTTGCTATCAGGGGCAATTCAGCAAAAAACCCCTGACCTTGAAGCTTTATTATGCTGCAGCTGCTCCTGCTGCTTCAGCGGCCTCAACTTCAGCATTGTTGCCGAGGATGAAGCGACGACGCCATGGCTTCAGCACGAAGAAGGACAGGCATGAGCAGGTAAATGCGATACATGCGGAAAGGATAAACACGCGATCCCAGTTACCGCCAGCCGAGAGGCCTGCAGCAAACGGAACCAGCAGTGAGGATGTACCTTTTGCTGTATACAGTGTACCTGCGTTACCCGCTGCGTTCTTCACACCGAAGGTGTCAGCACACATGGATGGGAACAGTGAGAAGATCTCGCCCCAGAATGCGAAGGTCAGTGCTGCGAAGAGCATGAAGCCGATCGGAGTACGACCATAAGCCATCAGGCCGAGCAGTGAGAAGCCTTCACCCATAAACACGATGAACATGACGTTTTCACGACCGAAACGATCAGAGAGCCAACCGCAGAACGGGCGGGTTGCACCGTTACAGATGTTGTCGATAGACATTGCCATCGTCAGCAGTGGCAGGGTAACACCCATCAGGGTAACAGGGATACGGGAAATACCGTAGTCACGGGAAACCGGACCAAAAGATGCCGTTGCCATGATACCGCCGGAAGCAACACCCACGAAGCACAGGTAGATCAGCCAAAAGATCGGCTGTCTCATGATTTGAGTCGGGGTGAATTCTTTCTTACTGGATACAACACGCGGAATTGCCTTGGTGCCTGGTGGCAGCTTGGCGCGTGGCATGAAAATAGCGCAGATACAGATGATGATACCCTGGAGGATACCGAATACCAAGAAGGTCTGCTCGTAGCCGGAGCTGTTGATCATGTTGGCAACCGGGATAACGGTAATTGCAGCACCACCGCCGAAGCCGGCAGCTGTTGCACCCGCAGCCAGACCGCGCTTGTCCGGGAACCATTTCAGTGCATTACCAACCGCAGTACCATAAACGGCACCTGCACCCATACCGGTGATGACGGATGCAGCGTACAGAAGGGTCAGAGTGTTTGCATAGCAATACATAATCCAACCAATCGTTACCAGAATGGCACCGCCGAAAATAACGGGTCTTGGACCAAATTTGTCAACCAACCAACCTTCCACCGGAACCAGCCAGGTTTCGAAGAAAATAAAGATGGTGAATGCAAGCTGAATTGACGTACGAGCCCAATGATATTTATCTTGGATCGGTGCTACGAACAGCGTCCAGCCGTATTGACAGTTGGCCACGGTAGCCATACACACAATACCTAGAACTAGCTGCACCCACCGATTTGGGTACTTTTCTTGTGTAGCCATAATTCTACTCTCCTTTAAAGTTACTAAACACAGCCCCTTACGGATACTAACACCCCCGCTTACTTCCGGACCATGCGCTCTTGCCAATAAAACTTAACCGCAAACCGGTAAAACCTGATCCAATTTGCGGAATAGCATACCTATTGTGCGAGAACAATTTTATGCTGAAAATGACCTTGGTCAAGATTAGATTTTTTAATCACATTCTGATGTAAGCAGAATGGATACGAAATACTACCAAACTTCATGTAAGTTCAAACATATTTTTTGATGTTTTTCTTGTTATTTTTTTATTTTTTATGCTTTTTTTGCAACATGCGATCCAGACTGGTCGTCTGGGCAAGTGTTCGCCTGTGGGTTCCGGACGCAATTTTGTCCATTTCATCGTGAGCGCTGATATGAAAAACCAGAGTTCGCCCATCCACAGAAATCAACTCTGCCTGTGCTGTCACCCGCATCCCGAGCGGTGTCGCCGCATCATGCGTCAATTCAAGGTGCACCCCTACCGTCTGCTGGTTTTCTGACAGATGCAGGGCAATGGCCTTCTGGGCTGCAGCCTCAAGAAAGGCAACGAGCATGGGGGTCGCCAGCACATCTCGGGAGCCGCTTCCCATATAACGAGCCGTGTGTGCATCATTTACGACAAAGGATATCTGTCCATGAAGACCTGTCTGCAATGCATTCTCCCTGCGTTTCATTACCGCCCTCCTCCTGCTGTTTTGTATTCATCCGGGCAAAGTATATGAGCAAAAAACGGCGGTTAAAAAACAGAACCCCCCCTGTCTTTTACAAACCGGCTTTTTCAATACGCCTGCTATACCACGGGAATTGTCGCAACACGAAGCAGATTGGTATTCCCGGGCTGTCCAAACGGCATTCC
>JGI994J12354_10002282_pt1 | contig 18797 bp, 18 predicted proteins | sample IntmicLarv3ML3BL_FD_12354 | JGI IMG/M metagenome (IMG submission 12354)
TAAGCGGCGATATGCCGGACTATCTGCCGGACAGATTAGAGGCAGGAACCCACAATGTTCCGGGGATTGCAGGTCTTCTTGAGGGCGTGAGGTATGTCAGGCGGCGGGGATTGGATACAATTATGAATCACGAGCGGAAGATGATGGCTATCGCGGCAGACAGATTAATGGATATTTCAAGGGTAAAGCTCTTTCGCGCATGTAATCCCGCGCTCCAGTCAGGGGTGCTGTCAGTCACCATTGATGGGGTCGACTGCGATGTGCTGGCTGAAGAACTCGGCAGACACGACATTGCCGTGCGTGCGGGGCTGCATTGTGCGCCGGCTGCACATAAAACGGCAGGGACTGTTGATACCGGAACAGTGCGGCTGAGCTTTTCACCTTTCAGCAAAGAATCCGAGGTTTTACGTGCTGTTTCGGTGATGGGAAGAATAATTAAGAAAATGTAAACATCCCAAAGACTATTTGCCATTTAGCCTCATTTGTTATATAATAACTTGATTCAAGTAAATTTAACTGTCTGCCCGGTTGAATGACCGGGCGGACGGAAGCTAATTTAGGGGTTTTGACCAATGCAAGAGCTGATGAACTATCTGAATAATGCCTTGAATGTGGTGAAATCCATTGGAATTTCCGATGTTATTGATATACTGATAGCCGCATTTTTATTCTACAAAATTATCGGCATTATCATGAAGACAAATTCCATGCGTCTGGCAAAGGGTGTAATACTGGTATTTCTTGCTCTTTGGCTGTCCGGAATTTTAAAATTATATGTGATTAATTTTGTTCTGAAATCTGCGGTGGGTATAGGACTTCTGGCTCTTGTTATTTTATTTCAGCCTGAACTGCGCAGGATTCTTGAGCGGGTTGGTCATAGCAATTTATCCGGAATCCTCGGCAGAGAGCTGGAGCTTTTAGCGGTTGACTCTGCTATTACCCAAACAGTTATTGCCTGCGGTGACATGTCAAAGTCCCGCACCGGAGCGTTGATTGTTTTTGAACGCAGCACAACACTTGACGACCAGATGCACACAGGGACAATTATCGGGGCAGAGGTGACCGCAGAGCTGCTGAAGAATATTTTTTACGACAAAGCACCGCTGCACGACGGCGCCGTGATAATCAGAGACGGCAAGCTGTCGGCTGCGGGATGTATTTTGCCGCTTTCAGCCAATGTTAACCTTAGCCGTGACCTGGGTATGAGACACAGAGCGGGGATAGGGCTGAGTGAGCATTCAGATGCGGTTATTGCCATTGTCTCGGAGGAATCCGGAGCTATATCTGTTGCTGTGGACGGCATGTTAAAGAGGCATTTGTCCGCAGACACCTTTGAGAAAATTCTACGGAACGAAATGATTCCGGACGAAAACAACTCTAAAAAGCGAACGAGTATTACTGATATTTTTAAGGTGAAAAAGAATGAGCAAAAATAAAACATTGGACAAAATATTTAACTCAAAAGTTTTTTGGGTTATAGCATCTGTCTTGTGTTCGCTTGTCCTGTGGGTATATGTCACTTCAACAGAAGTTGCAGTGGATACCAAGGCGTTTGATAAAGTTGCTCTGGAACTCGTAGGAGAGGACGAGCTGAGAGAAGCTAGAGGATACGTTGTAACCGGCACAGATGTTACGGCAGTATCATTTTCTCTAAGCGGTCCGAGGCGGGTTATCGCGTCACTTACCAGAGCTTCACTGAAGGCAACTGTGGATGTCAGCGGACTAAAGCCGGGCACTCATTTTCTACCGTATAATATTGCGTATCCCGGCAATGTGGATTCCAGCAATATTCGCTCCAGCGGACGCGTGAGTATAAGAATTGTGGTTGATGATAATCAGAATAAATCTGTCCCTGTTATCGGTTTTTTCACAGGAACCACGGCGGAGGGCATAAAACCAATCAGCTCATCAGACATGACATTTGAACCGGCAAGCGTGTTCGTCAGCGGGCCGTCTTCGGAGATTGACGAAATAGCAAGTGCTCTGGTGGTTATCGAAAGTGAGAATGTCAGTAAGTCAATAGATGTAGATATGACATATATTCTGATTGATAAAGATAATAATCCTATAGAAAAAACTGAAAACTTTATTCTTGAAAGCCAGACAGTGAAAGTGAAGCTGCCTGTAAAGGCGGTAAAGGAGATACCTATTAAACTCACTGTATATCCCGGCGGCGGTGCTACGGAAGACAATTTGCAAAAATCATTTGAACCCGCAACAGTCGAGATAGCCGGTCCTGCTAATGTGATTGAGGGGATAACAGAACTGAATGTCGGTCAGCTGCTGCTCTCAAGGACAGTGACAGACGGCACGAAGACGTTTTCGATTGAACTTGGGGAGGACATGCCTGCGGATGTTGAGATAATAACTCCTGCGAAAGAGACTGTTCTGACTTATAGGATTACAGGATTGAGAACAACAACCCTTACCATATCTAACTTCGAGTGTGTCAATGTTCCGGAAGGATACAGCGCGGCAGTAACGACAAAGAGCATTGATATTAATGTACGCGGCAAGCCTGAGGAAATATCAAAAATATTGGCATCTGATTTCCGCGTTATAGTTGACCTTGCCGATGCGGGTGAGTTTTCCGGAATAAAGGTATTGCCTGTTGCCATTGACGTGGGGGACAACAATGTGGGTGTTCTTGATGACAGCCACACGGCAATTGTAGAACTTTCCGCTATTGAGAAGGATGATTAACCGTGACACAAACAGCGATAGTTAAAAAAATACTGGATAAGGAAACAGCTCTTGTTGAGGTTGAGCGTAAAACTGCCTGCGGCGGAGAATGCAGCTCTTGCGGAGGGACATGCTCGTTTAAAAACAAACTGAGCGTGGTTGCGTCAAACGGTGTTTGCGCAGCAGTGGGAGACAGCGTCGTGATTGAAAGTGAAAGTGTAAAAATAATCGGAGCGGCGGCGCTCGTATATCTCATGCCTATAATAGTTTTCTTGTTTGGATATTTCATAGCATCGGCGTTAGGTATGACCGAAACCGCATCAATAGCGGTTTCTGTACTATCACTTGCAGCCGGAATGATTATGACCGTAGTGATAAGCCGTATAAAAAAGAAAAAGACAATCAGCTTCAGTATAATTGGCATTGAGTGAGGGCCTATGTTTGGATATGTAAGGCCGCTTAAAGGTGAGCTGAAAGTTCGTGAATATGAGAAGTTCAAGGCGGTATACTGCGGGCTTTGCCACAGGCTGAAAAAACGCTGCGGCTTTGCCGCACGGTTCGTGGTGAATTTTGATTTCACATTTATGGCAATGCTGCTTTCGGAATCAGACAACCCATGCTGGGAATACAGGCGCTGTATTGCAAGCCCTTATAAGAAGAAATGCTGCCACTGTGAAGACCCGGCTCTCGATATCGCTGCTGAATACAGTGTGATACTGGCTTACTGGAAACTAAGAGATTCAATTACAGACGATAACTTTTGGAGTGCGCTGAAATCCAGGGTGATGGCACTGCTTTTAAAACGCTCTTACAAAAAGGCGGCAAATGCCTCTCCGGAATTTGATTCTCTTGTCAGGAAGAATCTCACCGAGCTTTCCGAACTGGAAAAGGAGCGGTGTCCGTCGCTGGACAAAACCGCTGACAGATTTGCAGAGATACTCAAAAGTGCTGCGGCAGGAGTGGTGTCGGAAGAGCGCAGGCGGATACTGGAGCAGATTTTCTACCACACCGGACGTATTGTCTACTTACTGGATGCGGTGGACGATTTGAAAGAAAACTTTGAAAGCGAAAGCTATAATCCGCTGATTTACCGCTTTGGACTCTCTGCCGGAAATATGGATGATGAAACAGCAGCAGCTGTTGAACTGACTCTGAGGCATTCACAGAATTTACTCAGCTCTGCATTTGAACTTTTACCGAATGGTCCCTGGACAGATATTAATACGAATATTATCTATTACGGTCTTCCGTGGGTTTCTGAAAAGGTATTTTCCGGCGAATGGCAGAGCGTGAACCGCATAGAAAAAGCAGACAAGCATTGATTGGAGTTTAAAAATATGAACGACCCCTATTCCGTACTTGGAGTTTCCCCGCGTGCCGGTGATGATGAAATTAAAAAAGTATACAGGGAGCTGGCGAGAAAGTACCACCCTGATAACTATCATGATAATCCGCTGTCTGATCTTGCTCAGGAGAAAATGAAAGAGATCAATGAGGCTTATGATACAATAATGAAGCAGCGCTCCGGCCCATCCGGTGCAACTCAAAGCCAAAGCACAGCGGGAGGATGGCACAGCGGGTACAGCCAAGCCGGCGCAACAGGTGCATATGCCGAGGTTAGAAATGCCATTAACAGAGGCGACCTTCAAAGAGCGGAAAAGCTCCTTGACGCTGTGTCGGACAGAGGTGCAGAGTGGAATTTTCTTATGGGCAGCCTGTGTTACCGAAAAGGCTGGCTGGACGAGGCATCATGGTATTTCCAAAACGCTGTGAATTTGGACCCCACAAACTATGAGTACAGACAGGCTTTGTCATACATGAGCTCCGGCGGCAGCGCATATGCAGGTCGAAGAAGCGGCGGAATGGCAAGCGGAGATTGCGATATGTGTACAACGCTTCTATGTGCCGATTGCTTGTGCGAGTGCATGGGCGGGGATTTGATTCCATGCTGCTGAATATATGAGCGATTCTGTAAAAAAACTCTCCATTGCCTCAATGCTCACTGCCGTTGGTGTAACGTGTCTGTATTTTTCCGGATTAATTCCAAGCGGACAGATAGCTATGGTGGCAATTGCCGGAATGTTCTCATGCGCTGCGGTGATTCACTGCGGACTCGGATATGGTTTTATTGTCTTTGCAGCGACAGCTATTCTCGGGTTGCTTATAGTTCCTGATAAAGGTAATGCGCTATTCTATATTGCGTTTTTTGGGTATTATCCTGTTTTAAAAAGCCCGATAGAGCGCATAAAAAATGTGTGGATTGGATGGGTACTGAAGATACTCATAGTCAATTTAGCTTTTGCTATACTCTGGATAATAATTGGACCGGAGATGTTCAGCTACGGCAGACTGTTAGGACACGCTGCGGTTTCGGTGGTTCTGGTTATTTTTGATATAGGTCTTTCAAATATTATTGCCACATATATCAGGAGAGTGGCAACACGTACAAGGAAGTGATTTTCCGGAATTTGTCGGAATCGAAAGGAATTATTGGAATGATAAAAAGCATGACCGGATATGGCGGAGCCAAGAGCGAAGCGCAGGGATTTGAAATATCCATAGAACTAAAAAGTGTAAACAACCGCTACCTTGATACATCAATACGTTTACCAAGAAACTTTATTTTTGCTGAAGAATCGCTGAAATCCGTTGTCCAGTCACATATTTCCAGAGGAAAAGTGGATGTGTTTGTATCTGTGAACAGTTCCGGGGCTGACAGCCTTGTAGTCAGCGTGAATGAAGTGCTGGCAGAGGGATACATTAAGGCAATGAGGGATCTGGCAGAAAAATATGACCTTGATAAAAATATACCCGTAACTGCTGTAACGCGATTTCCGGATGTGCTGTCGGTGGAAAAACAGGAAGCCGACAAAGACGAGCTTATAAGTGTACTGTCCGGTGTGCTTGAAGAGGCACTTGAAGAATTTGATGCTATGAGAAGCCGCGAGGGAGAGAAACTCCGTGACGATGTTCTGTCCCGTGCCGATGGGATAGAGCGGCTGAAGCTATTGGTGGAGGAGAGATCGCCGCAAACTATTTTAGACTACCGCGCCAGACTTGAAGCCCGAATGAAAGAGGTTCTGGATAACACGGCAATTGAGGAGTCAAGAATACTTGTGGAAGCCGCGATCTTTGCAGATAAAATCTCTGTGGATGAAGAGACTGTGCGTCTGTCAAGCCACCTGTCCCAACTGCGGGAAATGATGGGCGGGGGATCCCCAATGGGACGCAAGCTTGATTTTCTTGTTCAGGAGATGAACAGAGAGGCGAATACAATAGGCTCAAAAGCAAACGATGCGGAGGTTTCCAAATATGTTTTAGACCTCAAAGCAGAGATTGAGAAGATTAGAGAACAGGTTCAGAACATAGAATAGGAGTTAGGTAAGAAGTGAAGCTGATTAATATAGGGTTCGGAAATATGGTTTCCGCTTCAAGGCTTGTGGCAATCGTAAGCCCTGAGTCTGCTCCCATAAAGCGTATTATTCAGGATGTGCGCGACAGAGGCCAGCTGATAGATGCCACATATGGAAGAAGGACGCGGGCTGTAATCATTATGGACAGCGGACACGTCATCCTGTCCGCCATACAGCCGGAAACGGTGGCAGGCAGGGCAACCGGTAAAAATGAGCAGGACACGGGGGTCTACGAGGATGCAGAATAGCAGAGGCAAGCTTATTGTGGTGTCCGGACCGTCCGGCGCGGGAAAAAGCACTGTTATCGGCAAGGTGATGGAGCGAAGAAGCGATGTCCGCTTTTCGGTTTCCGCCACCACCAGACAACCGCGGTCCGGTGAGGCAGCCGGCAAGGACTACCTGTTTGTTGAGCAGGGTGAGTTTATAAGAATGATAGAAAATGATGAGCTTCTCGAGTATGCAGAATACGTAGGCAGCTTATATGGAACACCCACAGCTCCCGTAAAAGCGGCGCTGGACGAGGGCGTGAATATTATTCTTGATATAGAAGTGCAGGGTGCGCTTCAGGTGAAGGCACATATGCCGGAAGCTATAATGGTTTTTTTAATCCCGCCGAATTTTTTCCAGCTCGAAGAGCGGCTCAGATGCCGCAATAAGGACAGCGAGGAAAAAATACTGGGCAGGCTAGAGACTGCGCGGCGTGAATATTCCAAAGCAGCCGCGTATGAATATATTGTTGTGAACGGCGATGCCGACATTGCCGCAGACGAGCTTTACTCGATAATTGTTGCAGAAAGCTGCCGCAGAGAGGACAGACTGAAACACCTGATTACAGATACTGAATGAACTTGATAGATTGAAAGGAATGGAATAAATTATGATGCTATATCCCCCTATGAACAGTCTGGTTGAAAAAGCCGGAAGCCGTTATCTTTTGGTGAACCTTGTTGCTCGCAGAGCAAGAGGAATCGCCTCTGAAGCCGAAGAAACAGAATCATTTCTCGACAAAAAGCCGGTGTCGATAGCAATTGACGAGGTATACTCCGGCAAACTGATGATTACTGAGAAGCAGGAAGAGATTATTGAGAGTTTCGAGAATATCTGATTTTTCGGCGGGGGCTGCCATAAAAAGTTCCCCCGCCTTCTTGTCGCCTTTTGGGAGGTTGCAATATGAGTAGTATTGCAAAAATAGCAGTCTCTGCCGCCACATATTGGGTGGACAGGCCATATGACTATAGAATACCCCAAAACCTCTCAGAAACGGTTTTGCCGGGTATGCGTGTTTTAGTGCCTTTCGGACGCGGGAACAGACGGTCTGAGGGCATTGTTCTGGCTCTTGCCGATAAAAGTGAATATAATGATCCAAAGCCAATTGAAAAGATTCTGGATGAAAAAGCCCTGTTGTCTGATGCCCAGCTGAAACTGGCGCTTTGGATGCGTGAACGGTTTTTTTGCACAGTTTATGATGCGGTAAAAGCCATGCTCCCCGCCGGACTCTGGTATAAAGAAGACGGTGTGAGAAAGATTGGCGATAAGACTGTGAAAATGGCAGAGTTGTCCATATCTGCGGAAGAAGCGCTTATACTTGCATCTCAAAAGCTCAAGCGTGCGCCAAACCAGTCTGAGCTGCTGAAAGTGCTGTGCAATGTGGGACGTGTTTCAGTAAATGAGCTGTGCTATTTTACCGGAGCGTCAAAACAGAGCCTGAACGCATTGGAACGTATAGGTGTTATTGAGTTCAGCGAGCAGGAAGTATACCGCAGACCCAGTTATAAAACCGGGGAGCGCACACCTCTTCCGGAGCTTAACGAGTCCCAGCTTAAGGCATTTAATGGAATTTCAAAGCTGACAAAAAGCGGGAAGGCAGAGGCGGCTTTGCTTTTTGGAGTAACGGGCAGCGGAAAAACCACAATATATATCCGCCTGATTGCCCAGCAGCTGGAAATGGGCAAAGCGTCTATCATGCTTGTTCCGGAAATTGCGCTGACGCCTCAGATGCTGCACACATTTTCATCACATTTCGGTGATAATATTGCGGTTTTACACAGCTCCCTATCTATGGGAGAGCGGTATGATGAGTGGAAACGTGTAAAAAACGGCGAAGCTAAGGTAGTTATAGGAACCCGCTCCGCTGTGTTTGCGCCGATATCTGACTTGGGTATAATCATCATTGATGAGGAGCAGGAAGGCACATATAAATCAGAAAATAATCCCAGATACCACGCCAGAGATGTTGCAAAGTACCTGTGCGCAAAGTCAAATGCCATGCTTCTTTTAGGTTCCGCCACTCCTGACGTTGAGAGCCGGTATAATGCCGAAGAGGGCAAGTACAGCTTTTTCGTTCTCCCGGGGAGATTCAATGAAATGGCTTTGCCCGATGTGCGCATAGTGGATATGAAGCGTGAACTGCGCCGCGGAAACGGCAGTGATATCAGCCTCGTGCTCAGAGACGAGCTGGAGAAGAATTTAGACAGCGGTGAACAGAGCATACTTTTCATTAACCGCCGCGGTGCCGGCAGACATATAACATGTGTGGAGTGCGGATACACCTACCAGTGTGAGAACTGCAGTGTCAGCCTGACATATCACAGCGCCAATAAGCGGCTGATGTGCCACTACTGCGGGCACTCCCGCCCTCTTGAAACCGAATGCCCTCAGTGCGGAGGAAAACTCAGTTCTGACGGCACGGGCACACAGAAAATCGAAGAACAGTTGGGCGAATTATTCCCCGGTGTGGAAATCCTCCGAATGGACACCGATACGGTGACACCTGCCGGTTCCCACGAACTGCTGCTTGACAGGTTCAGAGATGAAAGAATTCCCATTATGGTCGGGACACAGATGGTGACAAAGGGATTGAACTTTGAAAATGTCACCCTGGTGGGGGTGATATCCGCCGACCAGTCTCTTTATGCGGGCGATTACCGCTCGGGCGAACGCACGTTCTCTCTCATAACGCAGGTTGTGGGTCGTTCAGGGCGGGGAGAGAGACCGGGCAGGGCTGTTATTCAGACTTTCACGCCTGAGAATCAGACAATACTTCAGGCAGCGAGTCAGGACTATGAGAGCTTTTATGCATCGGAAATTGAACTGCGGCGAATGCAGTATTCTCCGCCGTTTGTGGAACTTTACGCCATAACCGCGTCAGGAATGGAAGAGGCGGCAGTGCTGCGCTGCTGCACGGAGATAAGGTCAATACTAAAAAACGAGCTGAAGGACGAAAGCGATGCAAGGATTCTGGGACCTGCGCCTCTCTCTGTGGTGAAGGTCAATAATAGATTTCGGTATCGGGTGATTGTGAGCAGCCCTGCGGGGAAAAGACTGCGAAAGCTCATATCAAATGTGGTAATTTACTGCAATACTAATAAGAATTTTAGGGGAATATCGGTTTTTGCCGATGTGAACCCATCAGAATAGATTAAGATAATATCAGAACTAAAAGGAAGGAATGTTGCTTGTGGCACTTAGGAATATATTGCAAGAAGGAGAATCGGCTCTCCTGAAAAAAAGCCGTGTTGTTACAGATTTTAATGAAAGACTTCATATATTGATAGATGATATGCGGGAAACTCTTACGGAGGCAGGCGGCGTCGGTCTTGCTGCGCCGCAGGTTGGAGTGCTCCGAAGAGCCGTGCTGGTTCTGGAGACCAATGTGGAAGAGGACGAAGAGGAATACTTCATCGAACTTATTAACCCTGAAATCATAGAGAGTGAAGGCGAGCAGACAGGGACAGAAGGCTGTCTCAGCCTCCCCGGTGAATATGGAATCGTAACAAGACCGGAGCAAGTAAAGGTGAGAGCACAGGACAGATTTGGCAAGACCTTTGAGGTTGAAGGTACAGGGCTGACTGCCCGCGCTTTCTGCCATGAAATGGATCATCTTGAGGGAAAACTATATACGGAGATTGCCGAGCGTATGCTGGACCCGGAAGAGATTGAAGCAATGAACAGAGCTGATGAAGAAGAGGACTTTGAGGAGAGCGAGGAAAACTGAGATATGAAGCTGGTATTTATGGGAACACCGGACTTTGCCGCTGCACATCTAAAGGCTCTTATTGAAGAGGGCTTTGATGTGTGCGGTGTTTTCACCCAGCCGGATAGGCCCAGAAGCCGTATGAAAATGAGCTATAGCCCGGTAAAAGAAGTTGCTCTGGATAATAACATTCCGGTATTTCAGCCCGAGACATTGCGTGATGAGAAGGCGTATGAGGACTTGAAGTCTCTTAATCCGGATTTGCTGGTTGTTGTGGCATACGGGAAGATTTTGCCGGATGAGTTTATCTCATATGCGCCTCTGGGATGCATAAATGTACACGGCTCCCTTCTTCCAAAATACAGAGGGTCGGCGCCTATTCAATGGGCAGTGCTAAGCGGAGATACACATACCGGCGTTACTACAATGCATATGGCTCATGATGTTGATGCAGGAGATATCATATATACCAGTGAAACAGAAATCGGAGAGTTTGAAACTTCCGGAGAGCTGTTTGAGCGTCTGCGGGATATGGGGGCGGCACTGCTGTGCAAGACCGTCAGGGATATTGCAGATAAAACCGCGCCTAGAATACAGCAGGATCATTTACTGGCAACGCACACCACACAGCTTTCAAAGCAGATGAGTCCCATTGACTGGACAAAAACACCACGAGAAACAGTGAAATGGATATGCGGGCTTGACCCGTGGCCTGTTGCCACAATGGAAATTAATGGGGAAATAATAAAGGTGTACAAAGCGGAATATACAGATATGAAAACGGATAAAAAACCTGGGAAAGTTGCCTTTGCAGATAAGCGCGGTATAGGAATGGTCTGCGGTACAGGCGATGTTCTGCTGATCACGGAGCTTCAGGCAGCCGGTTCAAAACGTATGAGGGCTGCCGACTATCTGTTGGGGCACCCAGTTGAGGTTGACTAATGGGAAACGCTAGAAAAGTTGCCCTTACTGCTCTTGAGCGCTGCCGAAGAGGCGGAGCGTGGTCGGACGCTGTTCTTGACGGGCTGATAAAACAAGAAAATCTGGACAGACGTGACGCGGCGCTGGCGACAAGGCTTTGCTATGGCGTGACTCAGAATATGCTGCTCTGTGATTTTTGTGTGGATAGTTTTTCAAAACAAAAGTCATCAAGACTGGAGCCGAAACTTCTGGATATTCTGCGCCTGTCTGTCTACCAGATATTGTTTATGGATAAGATACCCGACATGGCGGCTGTGAACGAAGGCGTGGATTTGGCAAAAAAGGCAGGACTGTCCAGAGCATCGGGAATGGTAAACGCCGTGCTGCGCAGAGTTTCTGAGAATAAAGCAGAGCTTATGTCAGTATCCGGGAAAAAAGGAATGGAGAGACTTTCCATACTTTATAGCCATCCGCTGTGGCTGGTCGAGATGTTTGCGGAGCGGTTCGGTTACGAGCAAACAGAAAAGCTGTTAAAGGCAAACAACAGCGAAGTTCCAATTACCGCACAGGTGAATGTTCTTAAAGCAAATACTCTGGAATTAGCGGAGAAGCTGGAGGCTGATTTGCACCCTTGGCTTTCAGATACCCTTGTTCTTAACAGTATGGCGTCTATTTTGGATAGCGGTGCATTAGAAGACGGGCTTCTGTATATTCAAGATGCAGCGGCAAAACTCGCTGTGGCAGCTGCTTCTCCTGCTGAGGGAATGCGTATTTTAGATGCCTGTGCTGCCCCCGGAGGAAAGAGTTTTACGGCTGCGATGCTAACAGGAAACAAAGCCGAGATAATATCTTGTGATATTCACGAAAAGAAACTTAGCCGCGTGGAAAAAGGCGCTGAGAGGCTGGGTATTACATGCATAAAAACTCTTGCCATGGATGCGCGGGTACAGGAAGAATCTTTCTTAAACAGCTTTGACATTGTTATCGCCGATGTGCCATGCTCCGGTTTTGGGGTAATCAGGAAAAAACCGGATATACGGTATAAATCTCCGGAGGATATAGCCGGACTGCCGGAGATTCAGCTGGACATATTGAAAAACCTCTCGGCATATGTTAAGCCCGGAGGCATATTGATGTATTTAACGTGCACATTGCTGAATAGTGAAAACAAAGATGTTGTAAACACTTTTCTAGCAGATAATAAGGATTTTTATGCAGAAGAGTTTGCACTGCCGTTTTCCGGCACAAAAACAGAAAACGGAATGGTGACGCTGTTGCCGCACATACATGGAACGGACGGGTTTTTCATATGCAGGATAAGACGCAGATAATAAAACCGGATATGCGCTCTATGCTGCCTGAGGAGATTGAGGATGTCTTGGCAGAGCTGGGAGAGCCGAAATTCAGGGCAAAGCAGATTTTCAGCTGGCTCAGCCGCGGTGTGTCGTCATTTGATGAGATGACAAATTTGTCAAAATCACTGCGGACATCTCTTGCGGAAAAATATACCATATGTGTTCCCCGAATAATCGAAAAACAGGTTTCTAAGATTGACGGTACTGTGAAATATCTCTGGGAACTTGATGACGAAAATGCTGTTGAAACCGTTGTGATGAGCTATAAGCATGGGAATACGGTCTGCATATCATCTCAGGTTGGCTGCCGTATGGGATGTGTTTTTTGCGCATCCACACTGGGCGGACTGGTCAGAAATCTTGAACCGGCGGAGATGGTGGCTCAGGTTCTCTTCTCCGAGCAAGACTTTGGAGAACCTATCTCTAACATCGTTTTAATGGGAATTGGAGAGCCTCTGGATAATTTTGATAATGTAATAAAATTCCTGAAACTGATTAATCATCAGGATGGGAGAGCAATTGGAATGCGTCATATTTCCCTGTCAACATGCGGTTTGACAGAAAAATTTGACAAATTGGGTGATTATAATTTACAATTGACCCTATCAGTTTCTCTGCACGCTCCAGACGATGAGACTCGGTCGAAGATTATGCCTGTTAACAAGTCTGGTGGAGTTGAGAAACTTATGAATGCCTGTAAGCGGTATTACTCAAAAACCGGAAGGCGTATATCATTTGAATATGCAATGATAAATGGTGTGAACGACTCTATAGAGCATGCAGAAATGCTCGCTGCGAGGATGAAAGAACTTTCCGGTCATGTGAACTTAATCCCTCTTAACCACGTGGCTGAGAGGAGTTTCAGACCGTCTGCCCCCAAAAGTCTGAAAGCTTTTGTAAAGGTTTTAGAGGACAGGGGAGTGAACGTAACAGTACGCCGCAGATTAGGCAGTGATGTTGACGCATCCTGCGGTCAGCTTCGGCGAAAAGCATCATCCGTGTAATTTGGAGGGCCAAATGAAGGTCTATGCACTGACAAATATCGGCAAGATCCGAAAAGATAATCAGGATGCCACCGCATTCGAGCTTTTTGAGAAGAAAAACAGAGCTGTCATGGTGGTATGCGACGGCATGGGCGGAGCGCGTGCCGGAAGTGTCGCAAGCAAGATGGCGATGGACTGCTTTATTGAGCAGTTAAGACCGGTTTTAGACTCTCCAAGACAGATAACGGATATAAAGAAGGTACTTATATCAGCTGCTGAAAAAACAAATGAGGCAGTGTTTGATAAATCAGTGATGGAAGCAGAGTGCCGGGGAATGGGAACAACACTGGTTGCCCTGTTTAAGGACGGCAGTAAATACTTCATTGCGAATATCGGAGACAGCCGCGCGTATCATATTTCCGGCGGCAAAGCGGAGCTCTTAACAAGAGATCATTCTCTGGTAGAAGAAATGGTAGGCAGGGGAACCCTGACTCAAGAGCAGGCGCGCTCCCACCCACAGAAAAATGTCATCACCCGAGCCATCGGAATTGCATCTGATGTTAAATGCGATGTGTTCGAGGGTACAATCAAAAAAGGCGAATTCATCCTGCTCTGTTCAGACGGATTAACAAATGTTGCTACGAGTGAAGAATTCGTGCACTTCTTTGAAATAAATGCAGAGCCGGAGGCAATTTGTGCCGGACTTATTGACCTTGCGCTGGAACGCGGCGCACCGGATAATGTTACAACAGCTGTGCTTCAGGCATAACAGCTGATCTTGATTAGTTACTCCTCGAGCTTTTATTGGAGGTTCCGAAATGGATAACAGTATGGACAGATACCTTGGCAAGCAATTAGATAGCCGTTATGAAATAATGGAGACAATAGGCGTTGGCGGTATGGCAGTAGTCTATAAAGCTAAAGACATAAAACTCAACCGTTTTGTGGCTGTCAAGGTTTTAAGAGACGATTATGTTCTTGATAAGGACTTGCGGAGAAGGTTTCAGACTGAATCACAGGCTGTTGCTATGCTGTCGCATCCAAATATAGTTTCAGTTTACGATGTGAGCAGTTCAGAAGAACTGGAATACATCGTCATGGAGCTTATTGAAGGCATAACACTCAAACAGTATATGCAGAAAAAAGGCGCCCTTAGCTGGAAAGAAGTTCTGCACTTTTCTACACAGATGTGCAAGGCGCTGGATCACGCCCATGGGCGCGGGATAATCCACCGTGATATTAAGCCCCACAACATCATGCTTTTAAGAGACGGCACTATTAAAATTGCCGACTTTGGAATCGCCAGACTTCAGGACTCCCAGAACACACTTACACAGCAGGCTCTGGGGTCTGTTCACTATATTTCGCCGGAGCAGGCGAGAGGCGAGCCTGTTGATGCCAGAACAGATATTTATTCAGTGGGCATAGTTATGTATGAAATGCTGACCGGAGAGCTGCCCTTTGACGGGGACACGCCGGTTGCCGTTGCGGTCAAACATATAAACGAGACACCGCGTCCGCCATCTGATATCAGTGCTGATATACCCATAGATCTAGAGGACATTACTTTGAGGGCGATGTCTCCGTTCCTTGAGAACCGCTATTCATCTGTTGCCGAGTTGCTGGAGGATTTGGAGAACTTTAAAAAACAGCAGAGTTCGGCACTTGCCGGAAGTATCGCATCGGGAACATATGGCATACAACCCGCAGCCTATGATGAAGATTTTTATGTTGTTAAAAAGAACGTTCAGCCTGTCAGCACGTCAGGTGAATTAAGCCGTGAAGCATATGAGAGAAGGCGGGTGCGCTCTAATAAAGTCAGCCTGCTTGCGGGATTCTTCTGTGTCGGTATATTTCTCTTAGTAGTTTTTGTGTTTCTTTGGAATTTTCTTTTAAAAGGGCTGTTTGAGGAGCCGGAACGTATAACTGTCCAGAGTTTTGTCAACAGCTATTACGATGATATTGCAAACAATCCTAGTTTCACAGAAATTTTCAATTTCACGCAGAAAACAGTATATAATGCCGACTATGAAAAAGGACTGATAATAGACCAAAGTATTGAGAGCGGCAAGAGTCTTATGCTCATTCCGGAGGGAATCGACATTGAGCTGACTGTAAGTGCCGGTATTCAGGTTGTTAATATGCCGGATGTGGTGAACAGGGCCTACATTCAGGTGAAGGTTGACCTCGAAAAGCTGGGTCTGGTTGTCAATACTGAATATGAAATCTCAGATAGTATAACAAAAGACTATGTGATAAGGACAGAGCCGCAATTAGGTGCAGAGCTGACGACCGGAGCAGAGGTTACTGTGGTCGTAAGCAGCGGACCGGATCTTTCAAAGATCACTGTTCCCAACCTTGTTGGCATGACAGAGGAAGCGGCCAGGGAACTCATTGAAAGCAGCAGGCTATCTGTTGGAAACGTTGTTTATAGAGACGATGCAAAGCCAAAAGGAACAGTTATATGGCAGAACATCGATGCAAACACAGAAGTGGAAGAACACACGCAAATAGTTATTCAGGTATCTACCGGTGTGCCGCCAAGCACACCTACACCGTCAGCCACGCCTACACCGTCAGACTCACCTACTCCAACGGCTACGCCTACTCCCACACCCTCAGGAAATCCGGAACCGCCCCCAATAGTAGACCCGCCTAATCCGGAAACACCGGTGGACCCGCAGTGATGTATTTTGCTGTCCAGGAAAGGATGATAATAGTTGCGTGAAGGTGTCATAACAAAAGCTCTCAGCGGATTTTACTATGTCACCTCCGGAGAAGAAACGATCGAGTGCAGAGCACGCGGTCGTTTCCGCCGTGATGGCATGTCTCCGTTGGTTGGGGATATAGTCGGGTTTTCTGTGACAGATAACGGTAAAGGGATAATTGACAAAATTGAAACGAGAAAGAATTTTTTCGTCCGTCCCGCTGTTGCTAATGTTGATTATCTCGTAATAATCGCGGCAAATGTAAATCCGGTGACAGACCCATACCTTATTGACCGTGTAACTGTGATTGCGGAGCAAGCCGGATGTGATGTTGTAATCTGTATCAACAAAACGGATTTAGANNCCGGAGACGAGCTTTTTGAGATTTTTTCAACTACAGGCTATAAAGTGATAAGAACAAGTCCTGTTACCGGAGAAGGAATCGGAGAACTGAAAGACACTATAAAAGGGAAGATAAGTGCCTTTACAGGTAATTCCGGTGTTGGAAAATCCAGCATTCTCAATGGGATTGATCCCAGCTTCAGTATTAAAGTGGGTGAAGTCAGCGAAAAACTAGGGCGCGGGAAACACACGACAAGGCATGTTGAGCTTTTTGACATCGGTGAGCATACTTTTATCGCAGACACCCCTGGGTTTGCTTCTTTTGATATGGATAAGATGCCGCATATTGCAAAAGAAGACCTACAGTACATGTTTCCGGAGTTCACACGGTATATAGGCAAATGCAGATTTGACGACTGTGCTCATATAAAAGAACCCGGATGCGAGGTGCTTGATGCACTTGAAGAGGGTATAATCAGCCAAAGCCGCCACTCAAGCTATGTGAGGCTGTATGATCTGCTGGGACAGGTGAAAGACTGGGAAATTAAAAAGTAAAGAAGTTGTGAGAACTAATCCGCCCCGCCTTGCATACATTGGTTATGTAAGGGGGGCGATTTTTTGCGCAGAAAACGCGGACTGGGCTGCGCGGTTGGAGCAGCTTGTGTCCTTACAGGAGTGATGATAATTCTGGCAATGATTCTTCCGGGGCAGTTCTGGTGGATTTTTTCAGCCATGATATTAATAGCCGGAGGAATATGCTTTATAAGGGTATGCTAGACAGGCTAAGGCAAAAGGAAGGGTGAAGGCGGATGAAAATTTATGTGTTTAAACTCCCGAATTTCATATCACACATCATTTTGAAAATAATTAAGAAGTAATATACCATATGCCTGTCTCATAAGCTGTATTGAAGTAAAAGCAGTAAAAAAGGAGCGGGTATGATGGAAGCCGGACAGAATAGAATAGATTTTAGTTGTTTTGAAAACGTGCTTTCCGTGTGTGTTTACGGAGAGGAGACAGCGGAAACAGTGGTTCCGGATGTTCTGCCGGACATTTGCCGGATAATAGACGCTGACGGAATTGTGACGCTGAGGTCCAAAACAGCAGACCAAGGAGCTGTAAGTGTATCCGGAACGATAAATGCCACAGTGCTGTATGTGCCGGAAGATGGCGCGGGTGTGTGCAGGCTCAGCATGGACATTCCATACAGCATGTCCTACGCCTGCGGGGATATAAACGAATCCAGCATACCGGTAGCGTCGGTGCGCTTGTGCTCAATTGACGCAAGGATGCTGAATCCAAGAAAGGTGCTGGTGCGGGCTGATATGGAGGCACAAATCTGTGTGTATAATCCCGGTGCGCGCAGTGCTGGAGGCATGGCTGATGCAGGGACAGATACAAGCACCAATGTACTTAATAAGGAAATATCATTCACAACTGTGACATCAGCGGGGGAAAAAACATTCATTATCACAGATGAATACCAGCTTCCGGCAAATCTGCCTAAGCTGGATGTTATGCTCAAGGAAAAACTGGAACTCACAGTGGACGAGGTAAAACCTGTGGGGAACAAGGTGCTTTTTAAAGGTATCGCACGGTTTGAACTTATGTATGCCGGACCTGAGGGCGAAATCGCATCCACCACGTGGGCAAGTAGTTTTTCGCAGATACTTGATTCTGAAAGTGACGGTGAACCTGAGCTCAGAGTTATGCTCATGCCGACAGGTGTATATTTTGAACCCTTGGATACGGCGGACGGCAGAGTAATTAAGGGCGAAATCCACGCTGTAGCGCAGGCTGTCAGCCTTCAGCGCACAGAGGCGTCTTTTGTTATGGACGCATATAGCAATAAGTTCAAAATTGAGATGGAGCGGGAAAGAGTGGAGCTCACTTTGAACAAGCCGCAGATTTCGCTCAGAGAGACGATGCATGAGCTTATAGAAATACCCGGGTCAGCCAGTGAGGTTATAGGGGTCTATGCAAAAACAGGGGCTGTAAGCGTGGGTGAAAGCGAACTAAGCTGTCCGGTGTCGGTGAGTATTATCTATTGTGATGAAAACGGGGAGATGCTGTCTCTTTACCGGAAAATAACTCTGAATATTTCCCATGAAATTGCAGCAGAGCTGACAGTTGAAAGCATAGCTTCACGCTGTATTGAACCGTATGCTGCCCCTGCCGCCGGAGGCATTGACCTGCGGCTGCCGGTGGACATCACAATATCAGTGCAGAAGAACGTGAGCTTTGAAGCGGTTATAAGAATAGCAGAGGACACCGAGGAGCCGAAAGACTGTACGGCACTGCCTTCAGTAATCGCGTTGCAGGGAACAAAAGAAGATTTGTGGAGCCTTGCGAAAAGACACGGCTCAACACCGGAACTGATACTGGAAGCGAATAATATCACAGATATTAGTGAGGCCGAA
>JGI994J12354_10002283_pt1 | contig 18795 bp, 21 predicted proteins | sample IntmicLarv3ML3BL_FD_12354 | JGI IMG/M metagenome (IMG submission 12354)
CTGCATGCTGATGACCAGCCACTTTATGAGCGGTTGCGTTGGTGGCGGATGGAGACCGCACGGCAACAGAATATACCCGCCTATGTGATTTTTCAGGATGCCACCCTGCGCGAGATTGCACACATCAGGCCAGCGTCACAAGAAGAACTGGCAGCGATTCCCGGCATGGGGGCCAAACGGCTGGCAACATGGGGCGAAGCGGTGTTGGCTTTGGTGCAGGAAGAATAAGTGGCCGTTTTTCTACCGGTCAGTTCTTTTTCTTTTTTCCTGTTGCTGGGCTGCCTACGGAAAAAAGCGATTTGCTGTCCGGGTTGACGTGGATTTCCAACCATTTTGAACGGGCCGCCGCTGTGCCAAGGTTGCTTTCCCAGTTGATGGCAGTATTTTTCGGCGTTGCTTCTCCATGGATGATCAGGATTTTCCCGGGAAATTTTTCGGCGAGCCCGGACAACTGCTGTCGGATTTCCCTGAAGCCGTCACGTGTGCCGCTTTTTTTTCCGGCGTTGTTTTCAAGCGGATTGCCATCGCAAAAGATCACAATGCCCTTCATGTCGTTACGTAAAGCCAGGGTAAAAATGCGTTGCAGCCAGTACTGGTTGGCAACCAGCCGTTCTTCGAACTCATTGTTTCTGCCTGCAGCATTGAGGTAATGGTTGTTGCCAGCGGGCAGGTTGAGTGTAGCAAAGAGGATGGCTCCCTGTTGCCATCGAGTGTTTTCCGGATAATCCCGGTATCTAGCAATATGAGACTGGCGTACAAGCGGCTGGCTGATCATGCCAAAGGCGGTATCGTTTTCAAAAAGAATCTCGCGCAGGCGACGCAGGCGTTCAAGGCGGACATCGTCACCGTTCTCGTTTTTGCAGCCGATCCAATCGCTTCCTGCTAGTGAAAGGAAAAGCGGTTTGTCTGATTCTTCCAGCAGGTTTTTCCGTTCCCGGTACAGAGCGTCGGTGCAGGGTTCATCTTCTGCACGAACCCCGTTCACAACGACAAAAGCCAGCGGGTGAGGGCGGATACGATCCATTTCTGCCTGCAGGCGAATGTTGTTGCTGAGTGAGGGCTGGTCAATAACGGCAAAATAAAAGGCATCGGCCTTGCCTGCCGGTGCGGCATGAAGCGAGGCGATGAACCCGGAAACGAGAAGAAAAAGCAGTGCTGTTTTTTTCATGGTTTCAGCGTGCAGTTATTGACTTAAAAGTGTCTGTGTTTCGGTATGCTGTTCTGTGTTTATTCCTGTTTTTTTGCAGCAGCTAGCAGTTCTTTAAAGTGATACAGGGTATTTAATGCTTCCCTTGGTGAGAGTGCGTCAATATCTAGGGCTTCTAGGTTGCCCAGCATTTCTTCTGCCGGTGAAGGAGGGGGCGAAGAGGGGGATTTTTCCTCTTCGGTTGCTGCCGGAACAAAAAGATGCATTTGGGACTGCGTCGGCATGAAATGGGATTCAAGGGTTCTCAGATGGCGACGGGCCACCCGGATAACAGGGGGAGGGACACCGGCCAACTGGGCTACCTGCAGTCCATAACTTTGTGAGGCAGGGCCTGGCTCGACGGCATGCAGGAAAACGATATTGTCCTTGTGCTCAACGGCGGACAGGTGAACGTTTTCTGCTGTTGCGTGTGTTTCCGGTAATTGGGTTAGCTCGAAATAGTGGGTGGCAAAAAGGGTAAAGCTGCGACTGGTCTCGATCAGGTGATGTGCAATCGCCCAAGCGAGGGCGAGTCCGTCAAAGGTGGAAGTGCCGCGCCCGACTTCATCCATCAGAACGAGGGATTGGTCTGTTGCATTATTCAGAATGGAGGCTGACTCCGTCATTTCCACCATGAAGGTCGAGCGTCCGCCAGCTAGGTCATCCGCTGCGCCGATGCGGGTAAAAATGCGATCAATGGGGCCGATGGTGGCTTCATCGGCCGGAACAAAGCTGCCAACATAAGCCAAAAGCACAATCAGAGCGGTCTGCCGCATGTAGGTTGATTTGCCGCCCATGTTGGGGCCGGTAATCAGAAGGAAGCGCCGGGTATCTGAGAGATTGCAGTCATTGGCAATGAAGCGTTCAATGCGGGTTTCCACCACAGCATGGCGACCTTGTGTAATGTGAATACCTGGTTCGGAGACAAGGCTGGGGGCGCACCAGTTATTGCGTTGGGCATGAACCGCCAGCGCAACAAGCGCATCAAGTTGTGCTGCCTGTTGCGCGATTTTCTGCATGGTGTCGATAAAGGGCGCAAGGTCTACCAGCAGCCGGTCATACAGTGTTCTTTCCAGTGCCAGTGCCCGCTCGCGAGCGGAAAGGACCTTGTCTTCAAAGGTTTTCAATTCAGGTGTGATGTAGCGTTCGGCATTTTTGAGTGTCTGGCGTCGGCGATAGTTGTCCGGCACCTTGGCAGTCTGTCCGTGGGTGACTTCAATGTAAAAACCATGAACACGGTTATACTCCACGCGCAGGTTCGCAATGCCGGTACGCTCCCGCTCACGGGCTTCCAAGTCAATGAGGAATTGACCAGCATTTTCAGCCAGTTCGCGCAATTCATCAAGTTCGGCGCTGAACCCGTGCAAGATCACACCACCGTCCCGAATCTGGGCGGCGGGTTCGGTTGCGATGGCGCGTTCCAACAGGTCCAGGCATTCGGCTGGTGTTGCCAGCGCATCATGGATGGACAAAAGAAGCGGTGCAGCGTCATTCATGGCGCATTGCGCCAGGTAAGAGCGCAGATGCGGTAGCTGTTTCAGGCCGTCGCGGAGAGCAGACAGATCGCGCGGGCGGGCAGACAGAAGCGCAATGCGTGCTGCTATGCGCTCAATGTCCGGGAAGTGGGAAAGTGTGCTGCGTAACCCGTCAGTTACACTGGCATCCAGAAGTGCAGCAATGACTGCGTGTCGCGATTGCGCGACAGACTGGTTGCAACTGGCATGGTGCAGCCAGTGCCGGAGTATGCGCGAGCCCATTGCGGTGCAACAGTGGTCCAGTTCGGAAAAAAGTGTAGGTGAAATTATGCCGTTTTCGCTGGCGCGGATGGGTTCTGTCAGCTCCAGATTACGTCGTGTGGCGGCATCCATGCCGATGAAATCACCCTCGGTTTCCACAGCAAGTTGTCGGACATGCTGCAGTCCCTGAGACTGGGTGGCTGAGGCATAACGAAGGAGTGCGCCTGCTGCTCCCGGTGCTGCAGTAAGCCCGTTTGCGCCATAGCCATCCAGCGTGGTTACACCCATTTGCACTAGAAGCGACTTTTTTCCGCTGTCAGGATCAAAGTGCCAGTCTGGCACGGTGACAACACGGCCCGGAACAGTATCGGGAAGCAGTTCTTCTGCATTTTCTGCAAGCAGGATTTCTGCTGGACCAATACGCTCGGTTTCCTGTTGAAGGCGCATGGGCAGGTCTTTTTCATCTAGGCGGAGATCAAGCAGGCGGATGGTGCCACTGGAAAGCGAAAGCCATGCCATGCCCAGCGTCAGTTTTTTCCTTTCTCGGGTAACAGAAAGTGCCAAAAGCGGCCGGTCCGCTTTTTCCGGCAACAGACTGGAATCAGTCAGGGTGCCGGGCGTGACAATGCGAACAACCTTGCGTTCTACCGGCCCCTTGCTGGTTGCCGGATCGCCGATTTGTTCGCAGATGGCAACGGATTCGCCTGCGGCAACCAGTCGTGCCAGATACTGTTCGATGGAATGAAAGGGAACACCGGCCATGCTGATGGGTTTGCCGCCAGAGGTGCCGCGCTGTGTCAGGGTAATACCTAAAAGACGGGCAGCATGAACCGCATCGTCAAAGAAGAGCTCGTAAAAATCACCCATGCGGTAAAGCAGGAGTTTATCCGCATGTTCGGATTTGATGCGCAGGTACTGCTGCATCATGGGAGTGTGTGTGGCTTGCTCGGATGACGCTTTCGCCATGAGTGACTGGTCCGGTTATAGTTTGAGGTGTGAGCTAAGCATACATTGTAATGCCTGAATCGCCCACAAAAAAGAGCGTCGTGTTGCGGACGCTCTTTTTTCCGGATCAGAAAAGATCAGTTCTTGCTTTGATCTACCAGCCTGTTTTTGGCGATCCACGGCATCATGCCGCGTAACCTGGCTCCAACCACTTCGATCTGGTGTTCGGCATTCAGGCGGCGACGGGAAATCAGCGTTGGGGCGCCTGCCTTGCTTTCCAGAATGAAGCTTTTGGCGTACTCGCCGGTCTGGATATCTTTCAGGCATTCGCGCATGGCTTTTTTTGTTTCATCGGTGACAACTCTCGGACCTGTCACATATTCGCCGTATTCCGCGTTGTTGGAAACGGAATAATTCATGTTGGCGATACCACCTTCATAGATCAGGTCAACGATGAGTTTGAGTTCATGCAGACATTCAAAATAAGCCATTTCAGGTGCATAACCGGCTTCAACCAGTGTTTCAAAGCCAGCCTTGATCAGCTCGACAGCGCCGCCACACAGTACTGCTTGTTCACCGAAAAGGTCGGTTTCGGTTTCTTCCCTGAAGGTTGTTTCGATAATGCCGGCACGGCCGCCGCCATTGGCCATGGCATAGGAAAGGGCGATATCACGGGCGACACCTGAGCGGTTGCTGTAAACCGCGATAAGGTGTGGTACGCCACCACCCTGAGTGTATGTGGAACGTACGGTATGTCCGGGTGCTTTCGGCGCAATCATGATGACATCCATATCCGGACGGGGGATGACCTGACCGTAGTGGACGTTGAAACCGTGGGCAAAAGCCAGAACAGCACCCTGTTTTGCATGAGGAGCCACGCTGTCGTTATAAACATCAGCAATGTTTTCATCCGGAAGCAGAATCATGATGACATCTGCTACCTTGATGGCGTCATTGACTTCTGCTACCTTGAGACCGGCCACTTCTGCCTTGTTCCAGGAACCGCCGTTCTTGCGCAGACCGACAATCACGTCGCAGCCGGAGTCATTGAGATTAAGAGCGTGAGCATGACCTTGTGAGCCATAGCCGATAATGGCGACTTTTTTTCCTTTGATGAGGGAGAGGTCGCAGTCCTTGTCATAAAAAACGTTCATGATTTTTCCTAATTTTTCGTAAGAAGCTGTAGTTGATAAGAGCGGTTTATAGTTTCAGAATACGTTCACCGCGACCAATGCCAGAGCCGCCAGTACGGACAGTTTCTAGAATGGCGGTACGGTCAAGAGAATCGATAAAAGCATCGAGCTTAGCCTTGTCGCCAGTAAGCTCGATAGTATAGGAGCGATCACTGACATCCACGATGCTGCCGCGGAAAATATCGGCAGTGCGCTTGATTTCTTCGCGTTCCTTGCCGACAGCGCGAACCTTGATGAGCATCATTTCGCGCTCAACATACGAGCCGTCAGTCAGATCAACGATCTTGACAATTTCAATCAGTCGGTTCAGGTGCTTGGTGATTTGCTCAATCACGTCATCGGAGCCGGTAGTGACAATGGTCATGCGGGACAGGGTCGGGTCTTCGGTTGGTGCCACATTCAGGGTTTCAATGTTGTAACCCCGTGCGGCAAAAAGAGAGACAACCCGTGCCAGTGAACCAGCCTCGTTTTCCAGAAGGATAGAGATAATATGTCGCATGATTACAGTTCCTCCATGCTCAGAATCATTTCAGTCAACCCTTGGCCTGCCCGAACCATTGGCCAGACGTTTTCCATGGGGTCAACCTGGATATTAACGACAACCAGCCGGTCTTTCTGGGCGAAAGCATCTTTCATGGCCGCTTCCACATCGGCGGTTTTTTCCACCCGGATACCGACATGACCGTAAGAGTCGACCAGCTTTTCGAAATCAGGCAGGGCCTCCATGTAGGTCTCGGAGTAGCGGGATTCGTATTCTATGCGCTGCCACTGGCGAACCATTCCCAGAACCCCGTTGTTGAGTAGGATGATTTTCGGTGCCAGATTGTACTGTTTGCAGGTTGCCAGTTCCTGGATGTTCATCTGGAACGATGCTTCACCGGTAACGCAGGCAACGGTTGCGCTTGGATTTGCCATCTGGACACCCATTGCAAATGGTAGGCCAACTCCCATGGTGCCAAGGCCGCCGGAATTGAACCAGCGACGTGGTTTGTCAAAACGGTAGTATTGCGCTGCCCACATCTGGTGCTGTCCGACGTCAGAGGTGACGAAAGCATCACCTTTTGTGACTTCCCAGAGTTTTTCAATCACAAATTGCGGTTTGATGATCTGGTCTGTTTTTTCGTATTTCAGGCACTCGATAGAACGCCATTCGTTGATGCGTTTCCACCAATCACCCAGTGCTTTTTTGTTATTGGCTGACGGAGTGCTGTCAAGTTGTGCCAGCATTTCCTGCAATACATCCTTGACGTTGCCGACAATCGGCACATCCACCCGAACGCGCTTGGAGATGGATGAGGGGTCAATGTCGATATGAATGATCTTGCGGTTGATCTGGGAAAAGTGCTCCGGATTGCCAATGACGCGATCATCAAAGCGGGCGCCGATCGCGATCAGGAGATCGCAGTGCTGTACAGCTTGATTAGCTTCATAAGTGCCATGCATGCCAAGCATGCCGAGATATTTGTCGCTGCTTGCACGATAACCACCCAGCCCCATCAGGGTGTTGGTGCAGGGATATCCCATGCGGTCAACGAGCTCGTTCAATTCCGGCGCCGAATCGGAAAGGATGACGCCGCCGCCAGTATAAATAACAGGGCGTTCGGCCTGAAGCATCAGTTGCAGTGCTTTCCTGATTTGCCCGGTATGTCCCTTGTCAATCGGTTTGTAGGAGCGCATATCAATATCCTTCGGATAATGATAGGGGGCTGTCAGGAAGCTGACATCTTTCGGGATGTCAATTAGAACCGGACCTGGTCGACCGGTTGATGCAATATAAAAGGCTTTCTTGACGGTTTCCGCTAGGTCTTTCACATCTTTCAGAAGGAAATTGTGCTTGACGCATGGACGGGTGATGCCAATAGCATCGCTTTCTTGGAAGGCGTCCTGCCCGATGTAATGCGTGGGTACCTGTCCACTGATCACGACGATAGGGATGGAGTCCATGTAGGCGGTGGCAAGGCCAGTAATGGCATTGGTTATGCCAGGGCCGGATGTAACGATGGCAACACCAACCTTGCCGGAACTGCGGGCATAGGCATCAGCCGCGTGAATGGCAGCCTGTTCATGGCGGACAAGAATATGCTGAACCTTGTCCTGATTGTAAATGGCGTCATAAATGTAAAGTACGGCACCACCCGGGTAGCCGAAAACATGTTTAACACCTTCCTCTGCCAGGCACCGCACCAGAATTTCGGAGCCGTTCATTTCTAAACTCATACTTCTTCCTTTCAAGGTCCATTGGAAATTGATCGGATGTCCTTTCCTGTCGAAATCAACAGATACACAAACAGCCTTCTGACGAACATCGAAATGTAGCAGAAAGCAGCAGGGTTATCTGTACGGGTTTCTCGCGCTTGTGGCACGGGTCAGAACAAACAGTTTTTTAAAGCAATTTTCGGGCGGCATTGTGTGCGACCGTCAGGGCAAACACCTGTTCCCGGCTGATGGCGGAAAGCAGGCAAATTCAATTCATGCAATATCCTGTTTCAGTTTCATTTTTAGGAATATTGAAAACCCGTCATTTTACACCTAATCTGCACAAAAGGGCCGTTATTTGTTAGCATTTCAACAGCCCGGGGAATTATTACTATTTCCCGTCTGTTTTTTTGCGGTGGCACCGCATCATCCGTAATCCGAATGGCGACTGATAAAGAACTGTCCGATTTTCTCTCCGGAGTTGAGCGTCGTGCTTTCAAGCAGGCAGTTTATGCCGTGAGGAAGGATGAGTCTGCGCTTGATATCGTTCAGGATGCCATGATCAGCTTGGCTGAAAAGTACGGAGACAGGCCGGCATCAGAATTTCCGATGCTTTTTCAGCGCATTTTGCAAAATACCATTCGCGATTATTTCCGGCGTGAAAAAGTCAGAAATACATGGGTGACGCTGTTTTCTGGCCTGTCAGACAAATCTTCTGACGGTGATTTTGATGTGTTAGAGGTCTTTCAGTCAGAAATGGCAGAATCGAGTGCAGATAAGCTGGAACGTGCGCAGATTCTTGTTATTATTGAGGAAGAGTTACAAAAATTGCCGGCGCGTCAACGGGAAGCATTTCTGATGCGTTACTGGAATGATATGGATGTTGCAGAAACGGCAGAGGCCATGCAATGTTCGGCGGGAAGTGTGAAGACACATTGCTCGCGGGCAACGCAGGCACTTGCCCGTGCTCTCAGATCAAGGGGTATAGAGTTATGAATGCGCAGGAAAAAAATTTCGCATACAAAGTGCGACATGCGCTGAATGAAAAACTGGACGATTTGCCCGATAGTGTGACGGCAAGGCTGGTTCACGCTCGTGGTATGGCCGTTTCACGTAAAAAGAAAGAGGCTCCTGTCCTTGTTACGGTGTTCAGGGATGCGTTTGCCGGTATTACGGGTAACCCGTCCGGTCAGTCATCAAGGCTGGGTTGGTTTGGGTTGGGGTTGCCTGCACTTGTTTTGGTTATTGGTCTGATGGGTATCGTTCATTATGAGGAACAGCGCCAGATCCGGGAAACGGCAGCCATTGACATGGCCGTTCTTTCTGATGAGCTGCCTCCGGCAGCGTATGCGGATATTGGTTTCAGAGCCTACCTTGAACGAGATGGGGTCTGATCAATGAGATGGTTCAGCCATCGTACGCGGATTGTTCTTTTGGTTGTCATTGCCTTTCTGGCGTTGACAGTAGCAGGTATTGGTGTTCTTCGAGCGGTTAATCCCGAACTGAACCTGATGCAGGAACTCGGACTTGTTGATGAGGACAGCACAGCCGCATTCCGAGCCAACCCTTCTTGGNCTGACCTGACGCAAAATCAACGAGATTCGCTTTCCCCGCTTGAAGATGAGTGGGATGGAATTCCGCCCGTCCGCAAGAAAAAGTGGCTGAAAATTGCTCAGCGGATGGAGAGCATGTCACCGGAAGAAAAAGCGCGTGTACAGGAGCGGATTCAGTTGTGGGTCAACCTGACACCCGAGGAGCGCCGGGAAGCCCGGCAAAATTATCTCAGTGCCAAAAAACTGGATGTCAAGGACAAGTCGCTCCAGTGGCTTGAATACCAGAACCTGCCGGAAGAGAAGAAAAAAGAACTGGCAGAGACCGCCCGCAAAAAGCATCAGGGAGCCAACCGAAAATCGGGAGGCGGGGGACAGGTCGCGCCAAAGGCGACAGGAGAAGTCGGCTCGCCGAAAAAAGAAGAAACACCAGACTACTGGCGTTGATGATCTCGCAAAACTGGAACTTTTCGGTTATTCTATTTCCTGTGGGCTATGTTTCTTGTGAGCTATAAATTCTTCGGTCTGTTTTGCGAAAGGAAGAGCTATAACAGCGGAATACGTGCTTCCTGAAAGGTCTGATATGCAAATTTTTGCTTGGAAAACAGGTTTGATCCGGCGATATGCCCGGCGCTTGCTGTTTGTATTGTCTCTGTTTTTTGTTTTTTTCAGTGTAAACGCCCATTCCGCGCCAATAACCATTCTTGTGCTTGGTGACAGTCTGTCAGTTGAATATGGGCTTGCCGATGGAACCGGATGGGTTGCCCTGATGGATGCGCGATTTGTTGAAAAAAGAAAAGACGTTGATGTCATCAATGCCAGCGTTAGCGGTGATACAACCAGCAGCGGAAATGCTCGGTTGCCAAAACTGCTGATGCAGCATAAACCACAGATACTGATTATCGAACTGGGCAGTAATGATGGTTTGCGTGGCCTGTCCGTGGATATGGTCAAGAAGAATCTTCGTTCGATGGTGAGCACGGCTCGCAGGGCCGATTGCCAGGTGCTGATTCTGGGTATGCAGATTCCGCCCAATTATGGACAGACTCATGCCACTCAGTTTGCCGAGGCTTACAGGCAGGTTGCCCGGGAAAGCAATGTGCCGCTGGTTCCCTTTTTCTTGGCGGGCGTAGTAGGGAAGGACTCGCTGTTTCAGTCAGACGGTATTCATCCCACACAGAAAGCACAGCCCATCCTGCTTGATAATGTCTGGCCCCACCTTTTTCCTATGCTGGGTAAGGTGTTTTGATGTTTTCAGGCGCAGGCCGGATCAGTCCAAGTTGCGGGTGTTTTTGTTCTGACTTTGTTCAATGCGCTTTTTGCGTGTTTCCTTTGGCGAGGCAGCCAGAGGACGATAAATTTCGATGCGGTCATTTTCCTGCACCGGCGTATCAAGCGGCCTGATTTCGCCGAAGATACCAGCCCGGCCTTCAACAAGCCGAACATTTTTGGCTATCTTCTGGATACCGCTCTGATCAAAGGCTTCACGAATGGTTGTGCCGGGTTTGACATTGATGGTCAGGACAATGGAAGTATCTGCCCCGGCAAGGCTGACTTGCACAGGAAAAAGATCACGGCTTTTTGATTGCCTGCGAATAAGGGAGCGGGGGCGTTTTAGCTTATCCATATACGGTTCTTGCTCGCTGGTGGAATGAATCGACAAGGGTGATGGAAACCATGTCAAAAACCGGCGCCAGCATTCCTTCAAAAAGGCGGTTTGAAAATTCGTAGTTCAATTCTAGGTCAATCCGGCTTCTGCCCTCCGGCAGTGATGTAAACGTCCATTTGCCATCAAGGTGTTTAAAGGGGCCTTTTTCAAGGGACATGACAATCGATGCGGAAGGGGTGTTGCGGTTTCTTGTGGTGAAACTGTGCTTTAATCCATGAAAATCAATCAACATGGAGGCAAGGACGGTATCATTGGCGTGATGTGGCTCAAGTGTCGTTCGGGCGCACCAAGGTAGAAATTCCGGATACTTTTCCACATCTTCAACCAGCGCATACATTTTTTCTGCGCTGTAACCAACGATGGCGGTTTTGTGTACGTTTTTCATGAACCCGTTTTGTTTTGATAGAATCGCTTTTTTCCGTTGACACGTAAATCAGGTTTGACCATGACTATAACCGATAATAAAAAAGCATTTCATGATTATTTTATCGAAGAGCGCTTTGAGGCGGGGATGGTCCTGGAAGGCTGGGAGGTGAAATCAATCAGGGCAGGGCGCATACAGTTGAAGGAAGCCTATGTGATTGTACGTAACGGAGAAATCTTTCTTTTTGGTGCACATATCAGTCCGTTGCCCACGGCTTCAACCCATATAAATCCGGATCCGGTGCGTACCCGAAAACTGCTTTTGCATGATTCTGAAATCAGCAAACTGATCGGTAAGGTGGAGCGCGCCGGTTATACCTTAGTGCCGCTGAATCTGCATTATTCCCGCGGGCGCATCAAATGCGAGGTGGGGCTTGCCAGAGGCAAGAAGCAGTATGACAAGCGTGACACGATCAAGGATCGCGACTGGCAGCGGGAACAACAGCGCATCATGAAGCAGAACCGGCGATAATGCGACCACGCTTCGTCTGTGGTCTGCCTGTCTGTCAGCTGCGTTCCCGGACACGGTTGATGGAGTAACGGGGGATTTCGACAACCAGATCGCCCCCCCCGATTTTTGCCTCACAGGAAAGGCGGGAGGTATCTTCCAGACCCCATGCCCGATCCAGCCGGTCTTCTTCTTTTTCCGAAATGGGAGAGAGTGAATCAAAGCCTTTGCGGAGAACAACATGGCAGGTGGAGCAGGCCCCGCATTTGCCGCAAGCATGATCAATCCCTACCTGATTGTCGAGTAGGGCGTCGCAGAGGGACTGACCCTCAGGGGCATCAAACTCGGCACCTTCGGGGCAGAGGGTTTCATGGGGCAGGACAACGATACGGGGCATATTTTTCTCCGTGTTTGCAACTCAAATGATGTCGTTGATGGATTTGCCAGCCAGTGATTGCCGGATCTGACGGTTCATCCGTCGGGCGGCAAATATTTCTGTTCCTTTGGCAAGGGCTTGTACCGCGGTCTGGATGATGGCCGGATGCGTGCTGCCGGTTAGGCTTTCCATGTCTGAAAGCAGGGTTTCAACGGTCTGATGCTCTTCCTGTGTGAGCAGATCCGCATCACTATCCAGTGCTGCGCGAGTGGCATAAATGATGCGTTCGGCTTCCAGCCGGGCTTCTTTCAGCATACGCACCTGCATGTCCGCTTCGGCTGACTGGCCGGATTCTTCCAGCATGCGGGTAATTTCCGTATCGGTCAGGCCATAGGATGGTTTGACAATGATGGATGCCTCCACGTTCGAATGCATTTCCTGTGCAGAGACCGACAGAAGCCCGTCTGCATCCACCTGATAGGTGATGCGGATACGTGGCATGCCTGCGGGCATGGGCGGAATACCACGCAATTCAAAGCGCGCTAGGGAGCGACAGTCGCTGACAAGCTCGCGTTCGCCCTGAAGTACATGGATGCTCATGGCCGTCTGTCCATCCCTGAAAGTGGTGAATTCCTGAGCAAAGGTGCAGGGAATGGTAGCATTGTGCGGAATGATTTTTTCCACCAGTTCGCCCATTGTTTCCACGCCAAGGGAAAGCGGAATGACATCCAGCAACAGCCAGTCATCCCCGGTAGTGCGATTACCAGCCAGAAGGTTAGCCTGCATGGCGGCGCCCAGTGCCACCACTTTTTCCGGGTCAATGTTGGTGAGTGGGGTTTTGCCGAAAAGTTTTTGCACCTCTCTGCGGACATGTTGCATGCGTGTTGCACCACCGATGAGGACGATGCCCTGCATTTCTTCCAGTTCGATGTCTGCGGAACGAAGTGCTTCGCGCGTCAGTTTTGTGGTCTTACAGACAAGGTGGTGCGTGATTTGCTCAAAGGTTTCTGCTGTGATTTCAAGATGGACACGTTCACCGGAGCCAAGTGTGGTATCCAAAGTAGTTCTGGCACGGGAGGAAAGCTGTTCTTTCGCTTTGCGTGCCTCGCCCATCAGGGTGCGGGTGTCTTCCCGCGAGAGGGGGTTTAACTGCGCCTGTTCGATGATCCAGCAAAAAAGACGGTGGTCAAAGTCGTCGCCGCCGAGCGCGGAATCGCCACCGGTTGCCAGTACTTCAAACAGGCCACGAGAAAGCCGGAGAATGGAAATGTCAAAGGTGCCTCCCCCCAGATCATAGGCGGCATAAAGGCCTTCTGACGCATTCTCCAGTCCGTAGGCAATAGCGGCGGCAGTCGGTTCACTCAGGAGGCGCAGGACATGGATGCCAGCCAGTTTTGCAGCATCCCGCGTGGCTTGCCGTTGTGCATCATCAAAATAGGCCGGAACGGTGATAACCGCGCCAGCTAGGTCATCTCCGAGCGCATCTTCTGCACGCTGACGTAATGTTGCCAGGATTTCTGCGGAGATTTCGACCGGGCTTTTCGTACCGGCGACAGTCTGGATCTGTACCATACCCGGCTGGTCTGCGAAGTCATAGGGCAGGTTTTCGATATGGGTAATATCGCGAAGCCCTCTACCCATCATGCGTTTGACAGAAACGATTGTGTTTTTTGGGTCTGTTACCTGTGCGCTCTGTGCGGCGTAGCCGGTTTCTGCATGACCTTTTGGCAAGTAATGCACAACAGAGGGTAAAAGCGGGCGTCCCTTATCATCATCCAGCACTTCAGGAATGCTGTTTCTCACCGTGGCGACAAGGGAATGGGTCGTGCCAAGATCAATGCCTGCCGCCAGTTTTGACTGGTGGGGGGGGCGGGCCACGCCCGGTTCGGATATCTGGAGAAGTGCCATTGTCAGCTCGGGTCCGGTTTGTCGAGTTCATCAAAGACGAAGCTGATTTCATCGCAGAATCGCTGTAAAAACATCATTTTCCGGACTTCCTGAATCGCACTTGCAAACTGGTTGCTGTTGAGGGTGTTTTCGAGCAGGGTCATTTGTTCTGCCATGCGTTTGCGCAGATGTTCTTTTAGGGTTTCAAGCATATGGGGATCTTTTTCAATCCGGGCATTATCGAGATGTTCACGCCACTCGATCTGCTCAAAAATAAAGTCAGGTGGCATGGATGGGCCGGATGTTTCAGCATCCAGCGCAAAGCCGTTCATTCCACACAGGTAAGCCGCGCGTTTGAGGGGGTTGCGAAGTGTCTGGTAAGCATCATTGACTAGCGATGCCCATTGCATGGCGGCTCGCCGATCGGTTTCTGGTGCGCTGACAAAGCGATCCGGGTGCACCAGTCGCTGGATTTCATGATAGGCCCTGTCCAGTGCCTGCCGGTCCAGTGCAAATTGCTCTGGCAGGTTGAAGAGGGCAAAATGATTCTGCATATCCCTTGTGGAGGTGACTGGTGTTGTTCAGTCAGACTCTGAAGCTGTTGCCGCAGCCGCAGGTATCCCTGACATTCGGGTTGTAAAAACGAAAACCTTCATTCAGGCCTTCACGGGCATAATCCAGTTCAGAGCCGTCCACGTAAGACAGGCTTTTTGCATCCACAAATACCTTGACTCCATGGGACTCAAATACCAGATCATTGGCCTCTGCTTCATCCACGTATTCCAGCTTATAGGCCATGCCGGAACAACCGGTGGTCTGTACACCGAATCGTAGACCGATACCGCTGCCGCGTTTTTCCAGAAAACGGCTGACGTGCCGTGCTGCTTTTTCTGTTAATGTGACTGCCATATTTACTCCAGCTTCATTCAGGAAACATTCAGGTTTTTTTTGTATTGCTGTTGCGTTTGCGGTAATCCTCCACCGCAGCCTTGATTGCATCTTCCGCCAGGATAGAACAGTGGATCTTGACCGGGGGAAGCGCCAGTTCTTCGGCGATTTCCGAGTTCTTGATGGTCAGTGCTTCATCCAGTGTTTTCCCCTTAACCCATTCTGTCACAAGTGAACTGGATGCAATGGCTGAGCCACATCCGTAGGTTTTGAAACGGGCATCCTCAATCATGCCATCCTTGTTGACCTTGATCTGCAGCTTCATCACATCACCGCAGGCAGGGGCACCGACCATGCCGGTTCCCACGTCTCCGTCAGCCTTGTCGAAAGCCCCGACATTGCGCGGGTTTTCGTAATGATCAAGTACTTTTTCCGAATACGTCATGTGTTACTCCGTTTATTTGCTTTAATGAGCCGCCCACTGAATGGTGGAAAGATCCACACCATCTCTGTACATATCCCAGAGAGGAGAAAGTTCTCGCAGTTTTGCAACGCGCTCTGTAACTAGGGCAACTGCGTAGTCTACTTCCTCTTCTGTCGTAAAACGACCAATAGTAAAGCGGATCGAACTATGCGCCAGTTCATCACTTCGGCCAAGGGAACGCAGGACGTAAGAGGGCTCCAGTGTAGCTGACGTACACGCCGAGCCGGAAGAGACAGCCAGCCCCTTCATGGCCATCATGAGTGATTCGCCCTCAATATAGTTGAAGCTGATATTGAGATTGTGGGGAACACGCTGTTCCTTGTCGCCGTTAATAACCGTTGCCTCGATTTTCGAAAGCCCTTCAGCCAGACGATGGGAAAGCGCCCGGATGCGGGCAATTTCTTCATCCATTTCTTCCCGGGCAATCCGGAACGCCTCTCCCATGCCGACAATCTGGTGGGTCGCCAGTGTGCCGGAGCGTAACCCGCGCTCGTGGCCACCGCCATGCGTCTGGGCCTGAAGGCGAATGCGGGGACGGCGACAAACGTAGAGTGCGCCGATGCCTTTGGGTCCATATGCCTTATGTGCTGTGAGGGTCAGCAGATCAATTTTCGTTTTTTTCAGGTCAATTTTTACTTTGCCGACAGCTTGGGCAGCATCGCAATGGAAAATGATGCCTTTTCCTCGGCAGTGTTCGCCGATTTCGGCAATTGGCTGGATAACACCGATTTCATTATTGACCCACATCACTGATACCAGGATCGTATCGGGCCGGATGGCTTTTTCTAGTTGCTCAGGCGTGATCAGGCCGTTGTCATCCGGATCAAGATACGTCGCCTCAAAACCCTGTCGTTCCAATTCCTGTACGGTATCAAGAACGGCTTTGTGCTCCGTGTTCACGGTAATAATATGTCTGCCACGGTTCTGGTAAAAATGGGCAGCGCCCTTGATGGCCAGGTTGTTGCTTTCGGTTGCGCCGGATGTCCAGACAATTTCCCGTGGATCGGCATTGATCATTGCTGCGACATGGCTTCTTGCTTCCTCAACAGCCTTTTCTGCTTCCCAGCCGTACATATGGCTGGAAGAAGCCGGATTGCCGAAGCGCTCATACAGGTAGGGGATCATTTTGTCTGCAACACGCGGGTCTACCGGTGTGGTTGCCGAATAATCCATATAAACAGGGTGAGGCGCGTCTGACGCCGCGTCCGGCAGGATAATACTGCATGCCATTTCGTTTGCTGGTGTACTCATGGTGTCCTTTACTCTCCCTGAAAGACAATCGCCTGGTTGATGGCGAGTGCTGTGGCGAGAGACTTGGCAGGGCGCTTGTGTTCCTGTCCGGCTAGCCCTGCAAGGGAAACTGATTCCAGATAGTCAACAATGCGCTCATTCAGGCTGGCCCACAGGTCGTGGGTAATACATTCAATATTGCCTTTTGCACTTTGCTGGCAGTTGCCGTTACCCTGACAGCGGGTAACATCAAGCGGTTCATCCACAGCGAAAACAATGTCGGCAACCGTGATGTCTGCTGCATCCCGCGAGAGACGGTAGCCTCCGCCGGGACCCCGGATGGATTTGACCAGATCGCGGCGGCGGAGCTTGCTGAAAAGCTGCTCCAGATAGGCAACAGAAATATCCTGCCGTTCACTGATACTGGCGAGCGTAACTGGCCCCTTGCTTTCGTTTCGGGTCAGATCAATCATGGCATTTACTGCAAAACGCCCTTTTGTCGTCATACGCATGGTTTTTTCCGGTAAGTTATCCGAACAAGAACAGGATAATACTTGAATTTTTTGCTCAAGTATAGCAAAAGTCAGAAAGTTTTGGTGGTGATCACATCATACGGATGGTGCTGCCTTGAAGCAGCTAGAAAAGGACGCGTTTGCCGCGTCCCTCACGCATGATGGTTCAGTCAGGGAGCGAAAGAAGAACCGCAGCCGCAGGTTGTGGATACATTCGGGTTTTTGATGACAAACTGCGAGCCATTGATATCTTCTCGATAATCAATTTCCGCCCCCACAAGGTACTGGTAGCTGATGGCATCAATTAATAGTTGTACACCGTTTTTCACCATGGTGGTGTCATCGTCATTGACGGTTTCATCAAAGGTAAAACCATATTGAAAACCCGAGCAACCACCCCCTTGGACAAAAACACGGAGCTTGAGGTCCGGATTGCCTTCTTCTGTAATCAGTTCGGCAACCTTGTTTGCTGCGCTGTCAGTAAAGTTGATCGGTGCTGGCATTTCAATTGCTGCATTCATGGTGTACTCCAGAAAAAAAGAGGATTTTATTATAAGCGACCGACCATATTTTTGCTTGATTGCTGTCAGGGTACCACGGGTGCATGGAGAAGACCTGTTGTTTCATCCAGGCCAAACATGAGATTCATACATTGCACACCCTGTCCAGCGGCACCTTTGATGAGATTGTCTTCCACAACCAGGATGATCAGCATATCGCTATTTCCAGGGTGGTGCAGGGCGATACGCAGATAATTGGAGCCCCGGACAGAACGGGTGTCCGGATGGCTGCCTGCAGGCATGACATCGACAAAGGGGTCAGCGCGATAATGGTTTTCGTACAGTGTCTGGAAATCCATATCACGAGCTTCAGGCAGGAGTGTCGCATAAAGCGTGGAGTGAATTCCTCTGATCATCGGTGTCAGATGTGGTACGAATGTCAGGCCGATTTCACGCCGGTTTTGGGTAATGGCTTTCAGTCCCTGTACAATTTCAGGCTGGTGGCGATGGCCGGATACGCCGTATGCCCTGAAATTATCAGAGGTCTCCGCCATCAGCATGCTGACTTCCGCGCGGCGTCCGGCACCGGAGGTGCCGGACTTGCAATCGGCAATCAGTCTCGATTCATCGATGATGGGTTTGCCCTGGCGCAAAAGTGGCGCATATCCGAGCTGGACGGTTGTTGGATAACAGCCGGGCAGACCGACAATACGTGCTGTTTTGATCGCCTCCCGGTTGATTTCTGGCAGGCCGTAAACGGCTTCAGCCAGAATTTCCGGCTGGGAATGCGGCATGTTGTACCACTGCTGAAAGACGGCCGTATCCTGAAAACGGAAGTCCGCCGCCAGATCAATGACTTTCACGCCGGCAGCAAGCAGCGCGGGAGCCTGTTCCATGGCAACACCATGCGGAGTAGCAAAGAAGACGACATCACATTCCGTCAGCTGGGTTTCGTCAGGTGAGGAGAAAGTGAGATCGACCAGTCCGCGCAGGGAGGGATACATTTTTGCAACAGGCATGCCGCTTTCGTTTCTGGATGTGATGGCGGCAAGATGCGCCTTGGGATGGGCCGAGAGCAGGCGCAACAGTTCAACACCGGTATAGCCTGTTCCTCCTACGATTCCAACCTTGATCATGATAATCCTCGTTGCACATGAAATGAATGAATCACATTGTAAAGCGAGTTTTTCTTTTTTTTTCAAAATACTGACACTGAATGCAAAAAAGCCGCCAGTATGCATACTGACGGCTTTTGAAAGCGGAAAAGGTCTGCCGCCAGTGGCAACAGACCCTGTGCCAGCGAATTAACGCTTGGAGAACTGCTTTGCCCGGCGGGCCTTGCGGAGACCGACCTTTTTACGCTCGACTTCACGTGCATCACGGGTGATGAAGCCTGCTTTGGACAGATTCGGTTTCAGCGTGGTGTCATAATCCACCAGTGCACGGCTGATGCCGTGACGAACGGCGCCAGCCTGACCAGACTCGCCACCACCATGAACATTGACCATGATGTCAAAACGCTCAAGATTGTCAGTCAGTTCCAACGGCTGACGAATGATCATCAAGCCTGTC
>JGI994J12354_10002284_pt1 | contig 18795 bp, 15 predicted proteins | sample IntmicLarv3ML3BL_FD_12354 | JGI IMG/M metagenome (IMG submission 12354)
CATTGGGCTAATATCAATCGTCCCTGTAGGACGAAAAGACATTCACTATTACACAATAGTGAACGTAATCATTGTTTTGTGACAACGTAATGGCACGCTTGTGACAATGTATGGAAACGAGCGTACCATTACTTTGTCACAAAAGGAACACTTTACTGAACACCATACTCGCAGGGGCGAGACTATACATCGCCTTCTTGCTCCGACACTTTTAGACGCAAGATTTTATCATCCTCTCGTTCCAATACAATGAGACAAAAGGGCATCTCACTTTTTCAAAATAGTGAAACTAAACACCCTATCTTTAACACTGTCATTTTAAACAAAAGATAATTATGGGGCAGCATTTTTTCTTTAAACACTTACGAGGAATTTATATTGATTAGCTCTGTTGATATTTACTTGGTGAAACTTCAAATTGTTTCTTAAAGCTTGTGGAAAAGTGAGATATGGTACTGAAGCCAGTCATATCTGCTATTTCCGAAATATTATACTTTCCTTCGACAAGCAATTCCGCCGCACGATTCAGTTTGTATTTTTTGAAGAATGTATTCGGATTTTCTCCTGTAAGACCTTTTACCTTATAGTAGAATTTTGTCCGTGATATTTTCAGGACTTCCGTCATACCAGAAATATTCAACTCGGGATTAGATAGTTCCTGCTCCATAAGGTTGTATAAGTTTGTCATAAAGACATTATCCTGTGCAGAAAGCATATTATTCTCTATCTTATCTGTTTTTGTAGTTGTTCCTAATAAACTGCGCAACTTTTCGCGGTTTGTAAGCAATGACTTTATTAACGCAAGAAGGTAGTTCGGGTCAAAAGGCTTTGTTACGTATGCATCTGCGCCTGTATCCAAGCCTTCAACCTGATTTTTCACAGCGGTTTTTGCCGTGACTAAAATCACAGGGATATGACATAGCTGGATATCTTCTTTTATCATGCGGCAAAATTGGTAGCCGTTGGTTCCAGGCATAACGACATCGCTCAAGATAATATCAGGAATGTCTTCTTTTAATGTTTTGTATGCGCTGTCAGCACTAAAACGACATACAACCTTGTACATCGGGGATAGCAAGGTCTTTATATAGTGTGCGATTTCTGTATCGTCTTCTACCACCATGATTGTATTGAATTTGTCTTCTTCGACTGCTGAGTTATTAAGAAGTTCGTATTGTTCAGTTGTTTGTATAGGATATACTTCTTCCTGCCTGTCCATGTGTGACTGTCGTTCGCCTTCTTTGTAAGCAGCATCACCAACGGGAAGAATGCAGGTAAACGTGGAGCCTTCTCCGATTTTACTGTCTGCTTTTATGTGACCGTGATGTAGTTCTACAAGACGACGTGTATAATACAGTCCTATACCCGTTCCCCAATTATATTTTCCTGTTGCTTGGTTATTCAACTGATAATAGCGTTCAAATATTTTTTCAAGTTCATTCTGTGGAATACCACATCCGCTGTCTGTAATAGTGATTTTGGTATATTCAGCACTAACATCTTTGTCCGTCAAGTGAAATAACTCAGCCGCTTTATCTCTGTTTATGACATCGAACGAAAGTTTTATTCGACCATCTTTATCGGTAAATTTCAACGCATTGGACATTAAATTCCCTATGACTTTGTCTAATTTATCAACATCCAACCATGTCAAGTATGTATCTTCCAAGCCGTATGTCTGCAACAATATATTTTTATTTTGCATGTTTACACGGAAAACTTCCACCAAGCGGTTCAACTCGAAAATGAGATCTGTTCGCTTCACGCTTAATTTCAACGAATCGTTATCTAATTTATTGAAATCCATAAGTTGATTTACCAATTTAAGCATACTATTGACACTTCGCTGAACGATATAAAGAAGCTGTTTGTTATCTCCCGTTATCTCTGGTTTATCACACAATTGTGTTATTGGACCGGCAATCATTGTAAGTGGAGTACGGAATTCATGCGAAATGTTCGTAAAAAAGCTCATGTTCATTTTGTTAAGGCGTTGTTCCCGTTCTTTCTCCAATTCTGCTTCAACTATTTGTCGATTGTTCTGACGAATACGGTTATACATCCTGAATATGATACCGATAATAACTATAGAAAGTAATAAATAGATACAATACGCCCACCATGTTGCCCAAGGCGCTGCCTTGATAACAACTGGAATGGCATTTTCCGCTTCAACTATTGATTTGTCATTATTTGTGATGCGAACCTTGAATGTGTATCTTCCCTGTGGAAGGTTGGAGTAATAGGCTTCCCTGTTATTTTGAGCCTCAATCCATATTTTGTCAAAACCTTCCATTATGTAAGAATAATGTACCCGTTCGAACTCCGAATAATCCAAGGCAGCAAATGATATTGTGAAACTGTTTTGGTCATGCAGCAATCGAATCGATGGATTATATGTCAAGTGCTTATCTATAATGCTACCATTTTTATATGGGCGTATTATCTGATTATGTATTTTCAGATCTTCGAATAATAAAGGTATATCACGTTTAGAAGTAACATCTATAGGATTAAAGATTGTCAAGCCATGTGTTCCGCCAAATATAATTGTTCCATTATCTAAACGACAAGACGAACGTTCGTTGAACTGGTTCCCTCCTATGCCATCCGATTTGTAATAGTTGGTAAGCTCATCATTTGTATGGTCATACTTACTTAATCCATACAAGGTACTGACCCAAATATTCCCCTGTGTGTCTTCTTGAATATCCGATATATCAGCACATGACAACCCTTCCAACCTTTTGATAACACCGGTGTTGCGTGAATGATGCAGTAGTCCGTTCATTATCGTACCTATCCATATATCTCCTTTCGAATCTTCGTACAAGCAGGTCGGAACAAATGTAGGATGTTTGATTACCGAGGATATATCAATTTCTTTAAAGTCCCGTGTATCAGGATGAATTAGAATTGGGTTGTGCGGATATGCGGCAACAAGTATTTCGCCGGTAGAAAGCGTAATTAGTGCGTTTGTAAATGAAAACTCATCAGGAAAAATCTGCAACACATCGAACTGTTTGCTTCCGGGCTGTAAATAATATATACTATTGCTACTGCTACCCGCCCATATAGTTCCGTTTTTGTCCTGTACCATATTGGAGATTACTGCCGGTACAAAGAATTCCTGTTCCATAACTAATTTATTGTTCTTAGCATCATAGCGGCAGCGTATTAATTTTGCATCTGCGATAAGCCATATATAATTATCGTTATCGACAAAAAGATATCTGACCATATTAAAGAAATAGCTGTTTTTTGAAAAAAAGTGCTTTGTTTCTACTGGTCGTGCAATGCCATTTTCTATATCATATACAAATACACCGTCAGTGGACGAAGTCATCCAAATATTATTGCTTTTATCTTTTTTAAGAGCGATAATGGATTTTCGATCAGTAAAAGCACTTAAGTAATTATTACTGTTAAACCGCTCTTTGTAGTTGAAACACGTTATAAAACCTTGATCGAACGTCCCTATCCACAAATTCTTTTGAGAGTCCGTGAACATAGTCGTAATATTATGCTGTGGAATTTTGAAAGGAAAGCCCGATTCTTCTTGATGGATAATTGTATTTTCCACGAAGTCATACATAAATAAACCGACATGAGTATTGATAAGTAATGACGTATTACCATACGGATGTATATACGTTATTATTGCATTTGATATTTGGGGATGCTTCAATAACGGCTCCTGCGTATCTCGAAACTCTCCGGTATATGTATCTAATATGATTATTCTATTGGAAGATGCAAGCCATAGCTCTCCATTATCACGCAAAAAAGAATAATGTATGTACAGTCCTTCTGTATTAAAGGATTGTTTTAGTTCCAATGTTGATGAATTGTAGCAACGTATGATATATGGATTGACTACCCAAAGATTGTCGCGAGAATCAATATGTCCCCCTATTGTGAAACTATTACGATCGACCAAATCTGGAATAGCCATCTTGAATACATTTTCTTCAGGAACATATACACTTATTGCTGTCGCTGAACGAATAAAAATATCCCCTTCCCCATTTTCAAGAATTTGATGTACATACGTTGTGCTTTTATCACTCGGGATTTTTTGAAAATAATCTTCTTCCGTATACAGACATATACCGTCAACGGTACCTATCCATAATCTTTTTTTTGAATCACAAAACACAGTTCTTGTCTGGTTATTTGGCAGACCTAAAGAATCGTCATCAGCAAAATACTGATAAAATTCGTGCGCATTATATTTATTCAACCCGCGGAATGTTCCTATCCATATATGCCCGAACGAGTCCTCCGTGAAAGAAGTAATCTGCTGATTGGATATGTCTTTTGTTATTTTATGACTTGTGTCAACTTCAAAGTCTATATTACCGCCCTGCGTACATGATATAAAGAAAACAAGAAGTGCAAAGGGTATAGTCTTGAAAATATAAATCATAATCTTGTCCGTTTTAAAAATTATTGCAAACCTATGAATTAAATTACTTATTCGACAAGACCGAATGTAACGAAATCGTATTATAAAGCAGGTTTTGGCATAATATGCAAATCTTTGAACAAATAGAACAATCATTTGAACACCACAGACATTTATTATGTTTTATTTGAAATTACTTTGAGCACAATAATTTAAAAAAACGATTTATGAGAAAAGCTATTTTTTTAATACTGTCAGCATTTTTTATGCTTAATGCTTCAGCACAGTTCAGTTGGGGACCGCAAAGTAAAATTATGACTGATTCGATACAGAGTAAGGTGTTAAATGATTACAGGGCATATAATATATTCCTTCCCAAAAGTTATGAAGTTAATAAGGATAAAAAATATCCAATACTTTACCTGCTTCATGGCGTGATGGACACAAATATGGGATGGACAGAGCGCGGTCACCTTAAAGATGTAATGGATCAATTGGTGGAAAGCGGAGAGGCATGCGAAATGATAATTGTAACACCCAATGCTGGAGGAGATGTATATGCTGGTGAATGGAACGGCTATTTTGACATGCCCGGCTGGAAATTTGAGACATTCTTTTATACAGAGTTTGTACCTCATATTGAAAAAACGTATCGTGTGATTGGAGATAAGTCGAATCGGGCAATTGCTGGTTTATCCATGGGGGGTGGAGGAGCAACAAGCTACGCTCAGAAGCATAGCGATATGTTTTCGTCCGTATATGCGATGAGTGCGTTAATGTCAATCCCCGAACATGGTGCTATTCCCTCGCAAAATCCTGGTGATAAAATGGCTATTTTGTCGGAATCCGTAATAGAAAACAGTTGTATTAAGTATGTAGAGGAAGCCAATGATATACAGAAAGAACAACTCCGTTCTGTAGTTTGGTTTATTGATTGTGGTGATGATGACTTTTTACTTGACAGAAATATTGAGTTTATACAAGCAATGAGAAAAGCACAGATTCCTTTCCAGTTCCGTGTTCGCGACGGTGGGCATACATGGGAGTATTGGCATTCAGCTCTATATACTTGTCTGCCTTTCGTTACAAGAAATTTCGGGAAATAATTAACGGTAAGAGATATAAAGTGATTGCCCAAACACAAGTAAGAGGCTGCTTCATTTTCAATTGAAGCAGCCTTTTCTTTTTTAGTATCTTTGGGGAGAATTTCTAACAAAGAGAAGGATATATGACAACAATGACTAACCGTATTTTCACAAAGAAAACCATTCTTATCGGAACATTCTTAGGAGGACCATTGATTGCTGGTATCATGATATCTCACAATTACAAAGTATTTGGGAACAAAGATGCTGCCAGCCGATCTATGATAATAGGAATACTGTCGACAGTACTTATTTTCATGTTTGCGTTCTTAACTCCCGAAGATATAATCGATAAGATTCCGAATATTGTAATACCATGTGTATATACTGCTATTGTAGCATGGCTAATTAATGAACGTCAAGCTGAGGACATGGAACAGTTTATCGAGGAAGGCGGAGAGACTAAATCCGCATGGACTGCTGTAGGATATACGTTTGTCGTTCTCACATTTTATATCGGCATCTTTGCCGTTCTGTTATTAGTTTTCGACGACGAGAACTCTCTTTTAGATGAAAGCTCGGAGTATACCGAACGTATCCATCTTGGGAGAAACACAGACTTATACTATTCTCCGGACATCAGCGAGGATATAATAGAAAGATTGGCCGAGATACTTCGTTCTCCGGACTTTGATATAGAGGATGCTGATCTTATGTTTGGCGAGACCGACGATTGTTACGAACTAATCTTTATTATCCCTGACGAATTGTCTTTATATGATCCTGACTTTGTTAAAGAGTTCTACGGGTATGAGGAATACCTGAACGAAAACATGGGACTTAGAAAGAGAATAGAGATAAAATTCACAGACCCTTATTTAGAACATAGGTACGAGCTGAAGGAATTAGATGACTTTAGTACACATTCCGGACTTATAAGTGCCTGATAAAAGAATAAAGCCTGACCGAAGTACTTTCAGTCAGGCTTTCTATTAAAGAACAGGGCTATATTAATAGTTTTCTTTCTTTGGCTCGAAGTATGCTTGCGGATGCTCGCAGGCAGGACAAGTTTTTGGAGCAGTCTTTCCTTTGTGTACGTATCCACAGTTACGGCATTGCCATTCTATTTCCTCTTCGCGAGAGAATACTCCGTCTTCTTGTAGTCGTTGTAGCAATTTACGATAACGTCTTTCATGCTCCTCCTCTACTTTTGAAATCATCTTAAACGCAACAGCTATCGCAGGGAATCCTTCTTCTTTTGCTATTTCGGCGAATTTAGGATATAAGTCTGCCCATTCCTCATTTTCTCCGTTTGCTGCCTCAGTAAGGTTTTCCTCTGTTGTGCCGATTTTGCCCGCAGGGAAAGTCGCTGTTATTTCCACTTCTCCTCCTTCAAGGAATTTGAAGAAACGCTTTGCATGTTCTTTTTCCTGCTCGGCTGTTTCCAAGAATACTGCGGCGATATGCTCATAACCTTCTTTCTTTGCTGCGCTGGCAAAGAATGTATAGCGAGTTCTCGCTTGTGACTCACCTGCAAATGCTTTCAGCAGATTTTTCTCTGTGCAGGTTCCTTTCAAACTTTTTTCCATTTTCTTTTTAATTTAAGAGTTGTAAACTTATAATAGATAAACACAGTTATAAAGGTACACAATAATATAACAAATGCAATTCCTCGTCTCATTACCTCCTTCAAGCGGTTATGTCAGCATAACAAGCCAAAATGTCAGCCGTCGTTGTCTGGCATTTTTTTTGTCTTTATATGGGCAGTTAATTAAAAACAATCTTTAATAAAACAACTATATAATTATGGCCAAACAAGGAAACATAGGTGTTACTTCGGAGAACATCTTCCCTATCATTAAGAAATTCTTATACAGTGATCACGAAATCTTTCTTCGTGAATTAGTCTCAAATGCAGTAGACGCAACACAGAAATTAAAAACATTATCCTCAGTAGGTGAATTCAAAGGCGAGCTTGGCGATGTAGCTGTTCGTGTTAAATTCGACGATAGCACAATAACAATCTCCGACCGTGGTATCGGTATGACTTCTGAGGAGATAGACAAATACATCAACCAAATTGCATTCTCAGGTGCAGAAGAGTTTGTTGAGAAATACAAGAACGATGCTGCAGCTATCATTGGTCACTTCGGTTTAGGATTCTACTCCTCTTTTATGGTATCAAAGAAGGTAGAAATCATCACTAAGTCGTACAAGGAAGATGCTACTGCGGTTAAATGGAGCTGCGACGGTAGTCCTGAGTACTCTATCGAAGACGTAGAAAAGGCAGACAGAGGTACAGACATCATCCTCCACATAGACGACGAGAACAAAGACTTCCTTAACAAGGATAAAATAGAAGGATTGCTCAAGAAGTATTGCAGATTCCTTCCTGTCGAGATTACATTCTGCAAAAAGCAAGAATGGAAAGATGGCGCATACATTGATACGGAAGAGGACAATATCGTTAATGAAACCAAGCCGGCATGGGTACGCAAACCTGCGGAGCTAAAGGACGAAGACTATAAGAGCTTCTATCAAAGCCTTTACCCTATGAGCGAAGAGCCTTTGTTCTGGATTCATTTGAATGTAGACTTCCCATTCAACTTAACAGGGATACTTTATTTCCCTCGCATAAAGAACAACATTGAACTACATAAGAACAAGATACAATTATACTGCAATCAGGTGTTCGTTACCGATTCTGTAGAAGGCATCGTTCCTGAGTTCCTTACGTTACTTCATGGTGTGCTTGACTCTCCGGATATTCCTCTTAACGTTTCTCGCTCTTATCTGCAAAGCGACCAGAACGTGAAGAAGATTTCCAGTCATATCACGAAGAAGGTAGCGGATCGCTTGGAAGAAATATTCAAGGCAGACCGTACGCAGTTCGAGGATAAATGGGATAGCTTGAAACTCTTTATCCAATATGGAATGTTGAGCGACGAGAAATTCTACGACCGCGGCGCTAAGTTTGCCTTACTAAAAGATGTAGAAGGAAAGAAATACACTTTCGAGGAATACAATACATTGGTTAGCTCCGAACAAACAGACAAAGAGGGTAATCTTATCTATCTGTACACAAACAGCAAGGACGAGCAATATAGTTACATCCAAGCAGCTAAGGACAAAGGCTACAACGTGCTGATGATGGACGGACAATTAGACACACACGTGATTGGTCAGCTAGAGCAGAAGTTCGAGAAGACGCGCTTTGTCCGTGTCGATAGCGACACTATCGATAATATCATCCGCAAGGAGGATAATAATAAGGTGACGTTGAACGAAGACCAGAAGAATGCTTTGCAGGAGATTTTCAAATCATCAATGCCTAAGATGGAAAAGGTGGACTTCATCGTTGCATTCGAAGCATTAGGCGAAAAGGCGAACCCTGTGATGCTGACTCAGAGCGAGTATATGCGCAGAATGCGTGAGATGTCTGCAATGCAGCCCGGGATGTCGTTCTACGGAGAGATGCCCGACAGCTACAGCTTGGTGTTGAACACTGATCACGAGCTTATAAAGAAGGTATTAGAAGATGAAGAGAAGGCTTGTTCCGAGAAGCTCACTCCTATCCTACAAGACTTAAAGGGATGGAAAACCCGTCAGTCAGACTTGCGTGAAACTCAAAACGGCAAGAAGCCTGAGGAAATCACCGAGCAGGAAAAGGAAGATCTAACTAATACAGACAAGAAGATTGACGAACTGAACGAGCAACAAAAAGCTATCCTTGCAGAATATGCTCCGACAAATAAGCTAATCAGTCAGCTAATCGACTTAGCTCTGTTAAGCAACGGTATGCTAAAGGGAGAAGCGTTGAGCAACTTCATCAAGCGTAGCGTACAATTGATTGGTTAATCATTATACAATAGCAAATAAGAATAGAACTCTACAATAAATTTTACCTATTAATAATAAAGCTGCCACGATGTGAATCATGGCAGCTTTATTTTGTTTATCCCTTATGGGAATATCTTACTTAGCCGAGATATTCAACGTCTCTTCCGTTGAAAGCTCCATCATTGTTGTAGATAGCAGTTTCACGGCATCTCTTACTATATCGAAATTGATTAGTTCCTTCACATCGCCGGGGTGATGATAAGGATGATTGCCTGTCGCGCCGAAGGCATTAAGACTAATCACAGGCACTCCTGCACGGAAGAACACCGCTCCGTCTGTACGCGGACGAGTAATTATCTCGTTAGCCTCCAACCTTGTTCTGAAGGCACGCTTTACAAATTCACTATTTGCCTTTTCCACATAAGCAAGTGATGTACCGAACTTTTGCGCAGCAGCTGCGACTAAGCCATAGCCGTTGCCAAGCATATCTATATTGAATAGCGTCTTAATATTTTCAAGTGGCACTTTCGGATTGTCTACGAAGAACTGGCTTCCTATCAATCCTGTTTCCTCTGCTCCGTAAAGGATGAATATACACGTGCGTTTTGGCTTGAAGCCTGATGTCGCCAAAGCCTTTGCCGCTCCCATTACGATTACCGAACCTGATGCGTTGTCCAATGCCCCGGGGATTAGTACCGGCATCATGCCTACGTGGTCAAGGTGTCCGCCTGCCATTATCACCTCTGCCTCCAGCGTTGGGTCGGTTCCTCTGATCATACCGATGATGTTGTAACCTATTCCGTCAGGATGATACTCAGTCACCGCCTTGATGTCAGCCTTTTTGCTTATCGGGAAAGACTGTGGCTTCAATGTCTTCTGCATCTTCTCGACAGTCTCCTTATGATTCTTACCTGTCCCTGCGAAAATATCCTTCGCAACATTCTCGCTTATGCAGGCATAGATAAAGTCCTTGTTCCAACCCGGGTTAGGATTAGCTGTGACAGTCACATAAAGCATACCTGCTGCACCATGCTTAACAGCGTTGCTCATCTTGAAACTATGATACTGGTATGGCATCCACGCCTTTTGCAACTCAGGCTCTCTGCCTTGATAAGGAATATCCCTTTCGCAAACAACAATCTTGCCTCTCACATCAATACCCTTGTAGTCGTCATAACCAAGTTCGGGAGCAGTGATGCCATAGCCTACGTACACAAGATCGAGCTTGTTAAGTTCGCCATTGTCCGACGTCCCTCCTACCATATAATTTTCGGGATAGTCATAAGTCTTCTCTACCCAATCCTTACCTACGGGAATATGCAAGGTGAAGCTGCCGCCATGCTTAACCTCCACGTATGGATGGTCGAACTTCTGGAAGTACGTTCCATTATCACCAAGCGGCTCAAGCCCCCATTCCTCGAAAAGGTTAGCAGCATAGTTCGCCGCTCTATCAAAACCGATGTCGCCTGTAAGTCGCCCTCTGCACTCTTCCGACACAAAATAGCCGAGCCATTCTCTCAACTCGCTATCCGAGACATTGTGTAAAACTTTTGTTGTAACATCAGGCTCGGTCGTAGTCTGCGCCGCAGCCTTCCCTGCAATACCCACAACAAGGCATAATGCAATAAAAATAGTACGATAATTCATATAAAAAATTGTTTTAGAAATCAAGGAAACGAATATAACCATAACTATCCGCATAAGCAAAAGCCCCGCCAACCAAACGGTCGACAGGGCTATCAGAACTTTTTAAGTGAATAATTATTGTTTTGCATTATCATCATGTTCCTCTTCTGCGATTTCGTGGAAATCGTCTTCAAGTGAGAATTCTTCTGTGGTCATGTCCTTGATTTCGATTGGTCCGTTGTTGTTGTCGTCGCCATCTTCGCCTTCGCCTTTTTTGCGAGGAACGCCGTTTCCTCTGCGAGCCATTTCTTGGTTTGCTTGTTCGAAGAGTTTATCGATTTTAAGAGCAATTTCTTTCTCTTTTGCCGTTCCACCCAACAAAAGTTTTGCCTCTAATGCATTAAGCAATGTGCGCAATGATGCTGTCAATGCCTTACGAGCTTTGAATGTTCCGCCTGTGATGATGCTGAATTTCTCGTCGGTACGTTGTTCATAGAGTTCGATGAAATTGTTGTTGTGTTCTTCAATCAAATCAAGGTATTCTTCTGCAAAAGGAATTGCTTTGACGTGTACGAAAGTGCCTTCTCTTCTCATGTCTCCGACGATGTTTCCTATGTTAGCCGTTTCGTCGGGGTATGACATTCTTGGCACGTCGCCGTAGTTGCGGAAGATTACGTCAAGATATTTCGCCGAAATAGCAGCTTCGGTGTTCCTACTTTTCAAGGTATAATTGATAAATATCCTGAAAAAGCGATAGTCTCTGTCACGAATAGCATCGAGAGTTGCCAACTGACTCGACAGCGCACTAGCATATATCTGCTTCATAAGTTGGTCGAAACGATCAAAGGTTTGCTTGAAACCAGAAACAAAGAACAAGAATGACGCATCGTCGAGCTCATCAATTTGTGTAGAAATTAATTTGCAAAGAGTTTGAAAAGCGCCATTGGTAAGGCGATCTAGTTTAATTGTACGAATTGTTTTTTTCATAAAATTTACTTTTTTTAGTTAGTAATATTAAGAATAAATACTATTTGCTTTTTTGAAAAAAAGGACTGACTCACCCCAAAATTTGGACAGAACCTCCATGCAGACTGCAGCGACCTTCTGTTCAGTGGACAGAACCCTCCTGCAGATTGCAGCGACCTTCTGTTCAGTGGACAGAACCTTCCTGCAGATTGCAGCGACCTTCTGTTCAGTGGACAGAACCTTCCTGCAGATTGCAGCGACCTTCTGTCCTGTGGACAGAACCTTCCTGCGGGGTACTGCGATCTCTGTCCTGTGGACAGAACCTTCCTGCAAGCTGCAGCAGACTTCTGTCCAATGGACAGAGCAAACGAAGTCGCTCAGCTCTGTCTAAAATCCCAAAAAAGGCATTAACGAGGCGATATTTAGTGTTGTTTCTTTCATATGATTTAATGCAAATATACCTTTAATCTCCATACAGGCTAAACGTTGAGCAGAAGTTTTTTTCGGAGCACAGCCTGCAGAGCAGGCTCCGTATACCGTATGAGACGAAAACAAACAAACATGCCTGCTATGCAGGCTATTTCATATTGCGGCGTAGGCTAGATAGAAGATTAGTTCGCAGATTAGGAACATTGCTCCGCAGCAATCGCCTGTGTAGCCGTTTATCTTCTTTTTCATTAAGAATATTAGGGATAGGAATGTTAGGATGGCGAGGGCTGTCGGGATTAGTACTTGCGGCATTTTTCCTAAGAGGATTAGTGGCGCGATGCCGAAGACGACGGATGTTGCCAGAGCCGTGATGGTTGCCTTTGTGTATACGATTCTTGCCTTGCTTGTTTCTTCTGTCCTTGCGTAGGTTAGGAAGCGGGTTATCTGCGATGAGATTAGTTTGCAGAGTGGGTCGGCTATAAGGATTGCAACGCAGGCGTTGCCGACGCTCATAGAGTTTAACAATGTGAAAAGGATAAGGATGTAGAAGATTAATCCTAACACTCCGTACGCTCCGATGTGGGAATCCTTCATTATTCGGAGAGTGCGCTCGGTGGTAGTGCCTCCGCCGAAGCCGTCGAGGAAGTCGGCAAGTCCGTCCTCATGCAAAGCACCGGTCAGCAGCACCCGACTAAGGATAGCAATCACCACAGCGACGGAGGGAGGAAGTATCTGAGCGGCGCACCACAACACACCTGCCATCACAGCGGCAGTGAGCCAACCAATGACTGCCCAGTAGTTGATTGCCCGATTGAAGTGTTCGGCAGGCACATTGAACGCCTTTATTCGCCAAAGCGGAAGTCGTGTGAAGAAGATAAGTGCTGCGGCTATGCTTTTCATTTTGTTAAAAGTATTTAGTTACCTGAACGGTGTTAAAGGAATTCATTTCGTTTATCATTATCACAGCCGATTGGACAATCGGGTAAGCACACAACGCGCCTGTTCCTTCGCCAAGTCGCATACCGAGGTTGAGCAGCGGCGTTGCCTTCAGGTGTTCGAGCAGCAGCTTATGACCAGCCTCGTCGCCCTGATGACCGAAGATGCAGTAGTTTATCATTTCAGGATACAGCATTGACGCCGCCAGAACGCAGTTCGTCATTATAAACCCGTCGACGAGGATAATCATCCCAAGCTCGGCAGCCTTGAGCATCGCGCCGACAGTCATCACCATCTCAAAGCCGCCGAAGTGACGCATCACATCCTCCGCCGAGCCGTCGCCCGTGTAGTTGTCCATCGCCTGCTTCAGCACATTATACTTATGATTGACGATGCCTCCTGTGTGGTCGCTTCCTGCACCGATGCACTGACGCAATGGAATGTTCGTCAGATAAGTCATCCACAATGCCGACGACGATGTGTTTGTGATTCCCATTTCTCCGAAGCAGATTATGTTAGAACCTTTATCGTGGCAAAGAGCCACGCAATCCGCTCCGTGAGCTATTGCGAGATTCATCTCGTCATGCGTCATCGCCGATTGGTACAGATAATTGCTTGTGCCCTTGCGTATCTTCTTATTGATGATGGGCGCGTCCGCAGGGAAGTCGTGATTCACTCCTGCATCTACGACAATCATTTCAAAGCCATGTTGACGAGCAAAGACGTTGACCCCTGCCCCGCCCTGTTGGAAGTTTGCAATCATTTGGTAGGTTACTTCCTGCGGAGAAAGGCTGACACGCTCCTCCGCTATTCCATGATCTCCTGCGAAGACGATATGATGCGGCTTCCTTAGTTCGGGAGATAAGGTTTGCTGCACCCATCCTATCTGCAAGGCAAGTGCTTCGAGTGTGCCCAATGAGCCTTTCGGCTTTGTGAGATTGTCTATCTTATCCTGTAACTGACTACGGATTGCCGCTGACGGCTTTTCTATCTTAAAATCAATCATTGCTGCGTTCTGAATTATTTAATCTTAACGGGAATGCCTGATACCATAAGGAAGACTTCATCTGCACGGGCGGCAATATATTGGTTGAGCCATCCCTGTAAGTCGGCGAATTTGCGTTGCAAATCATTCTGCGACATCTCTCCCATTCCTATCTCGTTGGTGACGAATATCAGCGTTGCGTTCTGCTCGACAATCTTATCAAACTCAGTCTTTAGTCCGTCGAGTGATTGCTGAACATCGCCGTCAGAGTCGTAGAAGAAGTTTGTCGCCCACAGCGTGACGCAGTCGATAACGACAGTCCGCCCCTGTAAGTCGCAGCTTCCGAGATGCTTTTCTTCCTCAATGTTTATCCATCGCTCCATTCTTTCAGCCTTATGCCTTTCGATACGCTTGCGATGCTCGTCGTCCCATACACGGGACGTGGCAAGATAGACAGGCGTCTGTGCTGCATCAAGCGCAATGCCTTGCGCAAAGCGACTCTTGCCCGAGCGTTGCCCGCCTGTTATCAATATAACCTTTCTAATATCTTCCATCATATAAAAATAAATGAACTTATGAGTATGAATACCGTTGCGATGAAAAGCATCAGTATCTCGCTCTCCAGATTTATGGTGCAAGCCTTTAACATATCGCTGTATGTGAACTCGCGGTCGTTATCTCCGATGTATGGCTTATCGACCAACTGACCATGATAAACATTCGGTCCGCCGAAACGACAGCCGAGTATGCCTGCCAATGCTGCCTCAGGATAGCCCGAGTTAGGACTTGCGTGCTTGCGTCCGTTCTTCCACACGAAAGGAAGTAGTGAGAGTCTGCCGCTGACCACAATCATAAGCAAAGCCGTCAATCGTGCAGGGATATAGTTGGCGATGTCGTCAATACGTGCGGCAAAGCAACCGAATTGCTTGTATCGCTCACTCTTATAGCCTATCATCGAGTCGAGCGTATTTATCATCTTGTAAGCAAGCATCCCCGGCGCACCGAATATAGCGTACCAGAACATCGGAGCGATAACTCCGTCGCTAAGATTCTCGGCAAGCGTTTCCAATGCTGCTGCACGAACCTGCTGAGCCGAGAGCGACGAGGTATCACGGCCGACAATACGTGCCACCTGCGTGCGTCCTTCTTCCAGCGAGGAATCAACTGCCCTGAAGACATTCTTGACTTCCTTAACCAATGTCTTCCCAGCCAGACAGTAGAATACGATAACAGTACACGCTATGATATAAAGCCATAGATTGATGATTCTAAAGAACCATAATAGCTCACGAGTGAGAATGTAGACCGAGATAATCAATAGCAGGGAAAGGATTGCGCCCTTTAGTATCCGCAGTCGTCCTCTGTTGAGCAGCTTCTCTCCTATTGATATGATTTTGCCAAACCAGACTATCGGATGTGGCGAAGGGTCGCCGAACATTCTGTCCGCAATCCAACCGATAAGCATAGGGAACAATGATATAGATAGAATGAATATTGCAAGCATCACTGACTGATAATATCGTAGACAAGCTCCATGTTTACATTCGCCCGAACGTGGTCGGCGAGCTTGTCGTATTGTTCGTCCTTAAACTTCCTTATATCGAAAGGCTCGACGGATAGTTTATCCGTATAAGGTGCAATCAAGGCATTGATGATTGACTGATTGTCGAAGATGCCATGTATATATGTGCCGAAGCATTTATCATTGAGGTAGTATCCGTCGGTTGCATCCTCCATATAGTTAAGAGGCGATGGCTTTGCTCCTTCTACGGTAGACGTTACACCCATGTGTATTTCGTAGCCGATGCTCTCTTCCGTCTGATTCATGAACGAGAATGTTACCTGTCTTGTAGTCTTCTCGCCCTCTATCTGAGTTTCAACCGGCAGCAAACCAAGCCCGGGGAGTTTTTCTATATCGCCTTCTATCCTGTTAGGGTCGTACACATATTGTCCCATCATCTGATAGCCGCCGCAGATACCTACAACCGTCACGCCCGACTTATACGCCCGTACGATGCTTTGAGCAACACCATTATTGCGCAATTCATACAAATCGGCAATCGTGCTTTTGCTTCCCGGGATAATAATAATATCTGCTTTCGCTATCTCTTTTGTATTGTTGGTATAATAAAGATGTATGCGAGGGTCGTGTTCGAGAATATTGAAGTCGGTGAAGTTCGACATACGCTTCAATAGGACGACTGCGATATTTACCTTCCCATGACCAGCCTCGACGTTCTTTGTCTGAAGGGCTACAGAGTCTTCCTCCTCAATATATATATCCTTATAATATGGAACAACGCCGATAACAGGTATGCCGCATAGCTCTTCAAGCATCTTCACGCCCGACTCGAACAAGCGGATATCTCCCCTGAACTTATTTATCAGTATTCCTTTAACGTGCTTCTTCTCCTCCGGCGTGAGAAGCATTACAGAGCCGTAGACTGAAGCGAAGACTCCTCCTCGGTCAATGTCAGCAACAATAATAACGTCTGCTCCTGCATGGATTGCCATCGGCATATTTACAAGGTCTACCTCACGGAGGTTTATCTCGGACACGCTGCCTGCGCCTTCCATAACTATCGGATTGTAGAGCGTGGTAAGTCGGTCGAAAGCATCGTTGACTTCCTTTCGTAGTTCATCCCTGCCTTCTTTCTTAAAGTAGTCGTATGCTCCGCGGTTACCTATCGGTTTACCGTTAAGTACGACCTGGCAAATCTTATCGCTGGAAGGCTTTAATAATAGTGGATTCATATCCGTATGGCAAGGAACACCGGCTGCCTCCGCTTGTACAGCCTGAGCACGACCAATCTCGAATCCCTCAGGTGTAGCATACGAGTTGAGCGACATATTCTGAGCCTTGAAAGGAGCCGGACGATAGCCGTCCTGTAAAAAGATACGACAAAATGCCGCCGCAATAACACTCTTACCAACATCACTGCCGGTTCCTACAAACATTATCGGGCGTAAATCCTTCTTTTGGTTTTCATTTTTCATACGATGTCAAAGATAAGAAAAGAAAATGTACCTTTATCCGACTTTACAATTGCAGCGTTTATTAGAACACATAGGAAGTTATTGCATAATACTTTAATAAATAATATAACAACAACTCTTTAATTTTTAAATCATCATGAAAAGACGCAATTTTATTCAGGCTGCCGGACTATTAGCCGCAGTACCTGCCGTTAAAGCAATTGCTGCCGGAACAGAAACCCACTCTGACGTAAAACAAATCTACGAGTATCGCGTGTACACGCTAACAGGTAACAACACTCAAGCATTAGATGCTTATTTCAAGGATTGCCTTATTCCGGCATACAGCAGAAAGAACATCAAAGTAGGTGCTTTCACAAACTACAAGAAGGAAGGCGACGAACTACGTTGCCTGCTATTCGTATATCCAAACATAAACTCGTATCTGAAGGCACAGAAGGAGATTTGGGACGATGCTGCTTTTCGCAAAGATGCTCAGCCATTCTTCGATGCAAGTGCAGTTACTCCGGCATTCACCAAGTTCGACACCTATCTGGCAGAGGCATTCGACCTGATACCAAACTTATTGATGCCGGACAAGAATCGCACATTATTAGAGATGCGTATATACCAAAGTCCTAACGAGGAAGCAAACAAGCGCAAAGTAAAGATGTTTAACGTCGACGAGATTCCGTTATTCGACAAAGTAGGCGTAAACACAGTATGCTACGGAGACGTCATCGCAGGACCAGGGATGGCATCATTGTTCTATCTAACATGGTACAAAGACGAAGCAACACGTGCAGCAGCATGGAGTGCTTTCGGCGTACATCCCGACTGGATCAGAATGAAGGATCTGCCAGAGTATGCTAATACAGCAACAAACAACACGAGCCTACTCCTCTCTCCGATGCCTTATTCACAAATCTAAGTGGTTGAATACTTACAAAAACCGATAGACTTTTGTCTATCGGTTTTTTATTACCTTTGACTTGATAAAAAAAATCAGATATGGAAATATTCCACGGAGGTAAAGGTATGACCGGAAGAGAAAAAAGAGAATACAATGATTTGTTTTTTCTTTGCAGCTTAATCGAGTATATAGGCAGGAAAACAAAAAGTCATCGTAATGTCGTAGTAAATGCTATCGGCAAAGATAAATTGCAGCACATTTATGACTTAGCAGATGTATATCACAGTGAAAATATAGATAAGATAGCTGATGAATTAATTATCAACTACCACATAGAAGAAGGGACATTTGATAATGTAGAAGATGGTAAATATGCTATACCTTCTCATTGGGATATTGGGAAAGTGTATAAACGCTTAATTGTAGAGATTTGTAACGAGCAAAACAAAGAACCTATTGACACGCTTATAGAAGTATACAACTCATGGATTTCTTGTAAGATTGAAGACTTCAACAGTAGTTTATATTACGACAGCCCGGATTATATTTACCAATCTTATATCAAGGGAGAAGTTCTTTAAACTAAAAAACAGGCTGTCCCATAATTATCTTTTGCTTAAAATAATAACAG
>JGI994J12354_10002285_pt1 | contig 18793 bp, 10 predicted proteins | sample IntmicLarv3ML3BL_FD_12354 | JGI IMG/M metagenome (IMG submission 12354)
CGCTCTTCCGATCTGTTCCGTCCAGTTTCGTCAGCACAACACCCGTAATTTCCGCCGCTTCCTTGAAATCTTTTGCTTGTGAAATGGCGTTTTGCCCTGTTGTTGCGTCTAAAACGAGTAAAATATCTTTATCCGCTTCAGGAAGTTCACGATTAATAACTTTTAGAATCTTGCTCAATTCCGCCATTAAATGTTTTTTAGTATGCAGACGTCCTGCCGTATCGCAGATTAAAACATCAGCACCGCGTGCCTTAACCGCTTGTATTGCGTCAAAAATGACTGCTGCAGGATCTGAACCTTCTTTGTGCTTAATAATATCCACGTCCGAACGTTTTGCCCAAATTTCTATTTGTTCAATCGCCGCCGCTCTGAATGTATCCGCTGCTGCTATGATGACTTTTTTGCCGTCATTTTTAAGTAAATTTGCCAGCTTTCCGATAGTTGTGGTCTTTCCCACGCCGTTTACGCCCACAATAAGAATAATAGACGGTTTTGAATTAATATTTAAATTATTGTCACCTGCCATTTTATCTGCGATGATATCGGATAATAATAATTTTATTTCTTCTCCGTTTTTGATATTTTTTATTTTTGCCTGTTCTTCTAATTCTTCGATAATTTTTTCCGAAACTTCATAACCTATGTCCGCTATTATCAGATTTTCTAATAATTCGTCCAAAAAATCCCGGTCAACCGAACGAAAAACTGCGAACATGCTGTTTAATCCGCTGCCGACTTGTTCTCTTGTCTTGGATAAACCTTGTTTTATTTTATCAAGTAATCCCATTTTTCCACCTATTCGGATTTATATTTTTGATATTTATTTTCAACCGATATTTTTATTTTTTTCCAATTCGTTCACATTTATCGATAACATACGCGAAATTCCTTTTTCTTTCATCGTCACGCCGTATAATCGGTCGGACAATTCCATCGTGCCGCGTCTGTGTGTAATCAGAATAAATTGCGTGAATTCGCTCAGTTTCCGCAGATATTGTGCATAACGAACCACATTGACATCATCAAGCGCTGCTTCAATTTCGTCCAAAACGCAAAACGGAGCCGGTTTGAGTTTCAAAATAGCGAAATAAAGAGCGATTGCCGTTAGTGATTGTTCGCCGCCCGATAACAGCGATAAATGTTTAATTATTTTTCCGGGAGGTGCCACGTAAATTTCGATATTCGAATTCAACACGTCGTTCGGGTCAGTCAATGTCAGTTTCGCTGTTCCGCCGTTGAATAATTCCGTGAATACCACTTGAAATTCGTCGCTGATGATAACAAATTTTTCTTTAAAAATACTTTCCATTTCGCGGGTTAAGTCAGCAATTAAATCTTGAAGCGATGCTTTTGCCGAAATCAAGTCGTTCGATTGAGCAGATAAATAATCATACCGTTCTTTGACTGACTTATATTCTTCAATCGCCGCTAAATTTACAACACCCAAATTTTTTATTTTATTTTTGATTTCATTAACGCGTTTATTTAAAACATCAATATTTTTCGGCTCAGAATACATGCTTTTGGCTTCCGAAAAAGTCAATTCATATTCGTCCCAAATACGCGAAATTATTGTATCGGCATTTTCCTTAAGCGTGTTATTGGCACCAATCGAACGCTCTAGTTCTCTCGCCGCGCTTTCTTTGGTATTATAAAATGTTTTTAATTCGTTATGTAATGCAATTTGCTGACCTTCAATCTGTTCTTTTTCTTTCAGTTTTGTTTTCATTTCTTCGGACGCACCGTCGATTTGAATTTGAAAGTTTTTAATATCTGTATTCAGCAATAATATTTCGTTGTCAAATTCCGTTATCTTTTTTTTCAATTCTGTTAAATTATCTCGGGTACTGTTTAATGATACCAATGTTTGCTGTTGTTGTTTGTCGAATTGTGCAATAAGACCGTTTAAATTTTCAATATCTTTATTTTTTTCTAAAATTACCAATTCTTTTTTATGTATTGTCGATTGTAATTGTTCGGTTTTTTCTCTGTATAATGAATATTTTTCTTCCGCTTCTTTTAATTTCTCTTCGTTTTCAGCAATAATTTTCGAAATCTGTGTTAAATCATCATTTAAAATATTATTTCTGTTTTCAATTTCAACTTTTTCTTTGCCATAATCGAGAACGTCCTGTTTCATTTGTGCGATTTGCTGATTAATATTTTCAGTATATGATGAGTAATGATCGCTGTCTGCTCTTAATTTAATTAATTTTTCTTCGATTTGCTTATTTTCGATTAAACAACCGTCCAACAAACCATCAATTTGTAATAACTCAGCCGATGCTTTTTTCAGTTCTGTTGAAATTAACGAAACGTCTTCATTCAACGATTTTTCGTCATTTTGAATAGCAATGATTTCATTTTTACGAGATAAGACACTTACATTCCTGTTCGTCGATCCGCCTGTCATCGAACCGCCGACATTGACAACCTGTCCGTCTAATGTCACTATTCTAAACGCTTGATTATATTTTTTAGACATAATAATCGCATTGTCGATATTATCGCATATGACTGTCCGTCCCAATAAAAAATTCATTATTTGTTCATAACGGTTTTCGAATTTTATCAGTTCTGATGCAATACCGATATAACCTTTTTGCGAAGATAAATCATTCTGCGTCAATTTTTTTCCGTTTATCGATGCAACGGGCAAAAATGTCGCTCTGCCCGCATTTTTATTTTTCAAGAAAAACATGGCATTTTTAGCCGAATTATCATCCTTGACAACGATATTGGAGAGTCCTCCGCCCAATGAAATTTCAATTGCTGTTATATACTGATCTTCCAGCGTAATCAACGAAGATACAGTCCCTTCAATATCCGTTAAAACACCTTTCGCATATTCGTCCATAACCGTTTTAATGCTTTGTCCGAAACCTTCAAAATGCTTTTCCATGTTGATGAGCATGTCCAATCGTCCTTTTTTGGTGGACAATTCCACATTAAGCGCATTAAACCGGGTCGTCAGTGTGTCGAACTGCAACTTTTTCTTGTTTTTCTTTAAGTCATAACCGCTTTTTACGTTATTATTGTTTTGCAATTGTTCTTCGAGATCTTTAATATCCTTTTTGTTTTCTATATCAGATTTTTCAATTGATGACAACCGTTCAGCCGCATTATTAATTTCTTCGTTTGTCTCACCCGTTTTTTCCGTAATATTCAACAATTGCTGCGAAAAACTGCTCAGTTCCACTTGTTTTTGCACGCTTAACCGGTTGTTTGTATTAATGTTGTTTTTCAGTTCATCGGAAATATTAAAATATTCGCTTTCTTCTTTTGAAGATAAACTGATATTGCCACGGAATTCTTCCAGTTCTGTTTCCAAATTCAAAACATTTTTTTGTAATTCATCTATTTTTATTAGATGCTTGTCTTTTTCCGAATCCGTTTGTTTATCTGTATTTTTCAACAAGTCTATTTGATCTGTCAAACGTTGAATATCTTTTTGTGTATATTCCAAATCGTTTTGAATCAGCATGATATTCGACTTTTTCGATTGCATTTCCCGATCAGTTTCACGTTGGTTTATATTTAACCGGTCGATTTCTATATTGATTGCTTGAATATTTTGATTAACTTTATCTGTTTTATCTTCGTTTTGGACAATATTTATCTCCATTTGCGCTAAATCTGCTTGCAACGTTGTAATGATATTACTCATTTTCATCAGTTCACTGTCCGATTTATTAAATGAATATATCCAACCGTTAATATCCAGTGACTTTTTTTCATCGTTCAATTCGATGAATTGTTTCGCTTTTTGAGATTGTTCCTCAAGCGGACTTATCCGTTCAAATAATTCGTTTATAATATCAGAAAGTCTGATTAAATTTTCTTCGGTATTCCTTAATTTCTTTTCGCTTTCTTCTTTTTTATACTTGAAATTAGAAATTCCTGCAGCTTCTTCGAATAGAAACCGCCGTTCATCACTTTTCAGAGAAATGATATCTGTAATCGAACCTTGTCCGACAATCGAATATCCGTCTTTTCCCAAACCTGTATCTCTGAGTAATTCATGAATATCCCTTAATCTGACCGGTGCTCGGTTAATCATATATTCACTTTCACCTGTCCGATAAAAACGTCTGGACAAAATCACTTCCGCAAAATCTATATTAAGAGAATTATCGCTGTTATCCAAAATCAACGAAACTTCTGCAAAACCGACCGCTTTACGATCCTGAGTGCCGTCAAAAATTACGTCTTCCATTTTACTTCCGCGTAATGTTTTTGACGAAGTTTCACCCATTACCCACCGAACGGCGTCTGCGATATTGCTTTTTCCGCTTCCATTCGGACCGACAATCGCTGTCAATCCGTCGCTGAATGCAATAGAAGTCTTGTCGGGAAAAGATTTAAAACCTTGTAATTCCAAACTTTTTAATTGCAAAAAATTGTTCTCTCCCTTTTAAAATTTCTATTTTAAGTCATACATAAAATTTTTTCTTAATAATATATTATAGCATTTTTTCTATAATTTTTCAACTATAAATATATTTTTATTTTAAACACTTTACATTTCGATTAATTTGTTGTACTATTATAAAAAATACATTTTTTCAGGAGGTAATCATGCCTATTTACAAAAAGACCAAAACAAAAGAGATTTCTTTCCCTTTAGGCGGAATTGGTTCCGGTTGTATCGGTTTAGCAGGAAACGGACGTCTTATTGATTTCGAAATTTTCAACAGACCTAATAAAGGATCAAATAACGGATTTACACATTTTGCCATAAAAGCAGAAAAAGACGGCAAGTTATTGGATGCGCGGGTTTTAAACAGCGACTTGCAGCCTCCTTATTCAGGTTTCGGTCACGGAATGTATAATAATTTCGGTTTTGGCGTTGACCGTTCGACTTTAGTCGGTCTTCCGCATTTCAAAGACGCTGAATTTATCGGCGAATTTCCGCTCGCAAAGATTAATTTTATCGACAAAAGTTTTCCGGGAAAAATTTCGTTAAACGCTTTTAATCCGTTCATTCCGTTAAACGATATGGATTCGTCCATTCCCGCAGCTTTTTTTGAAATTGACGTGGAAAATACAACCGACGAAAACTTAGATTATACTCTTGCTTTTTCATTCCAAAATCCGTTAAAACCGCCTATATACAACACATACCAGCAAATCAGCGGAAATTATAAATTAATGCGTTTCGAAAATAAAGCTGATGAAAAAGACATATCTTTCGGCGATTTTACTATAGCAACCGACGCAAAAGATACTGATTATCAGGAATATTGGTATCGCGGAGCGTGGTTTGACAATATTGGTGTTTTTTGGCGTGATTTCATCGCAAATGGAGAACTTCGAAAACGCACATATGACGATAAAGACGAAAAAGCTCAGCGTGATCACGGCACAATTTCGGCTAAAATTTCATTAAAACCTAACGAAATCAAGCACATTCGCTTCATTTTAAGCTGGAATATGCCGAATTTTTCCAATTATTGGAACCCTGCCGATCCTGCGAAATTAAAACCGTGCGACTGTGACGATCCTGATTGCCATTGCAACGAAAATCCCAATGTATGGAAAAATTATTATGCGACTTTATTTAAAGATTCGTCAGCCAGTGCGATTTATTCACTCAAAAATTTCGACCGTTTATATAACGAAACTAAATTATTCAAAGATTCGCTGTTCAGCACAACTATTCCTGCGGAAGCAATCGACGCTATCAGCGCCAATATATCCATTCTCAAGACGCCGACGGTTGTACGTCTGACTGACGGCACATTCTACGCTTTTGAAGGCTGTCACGGCAACGCGGGCTGCTGCGAAGGCAGTTGCATTCACGTTTGGAATTATGCGTACGCAATGCCGTTTTTATTCCCTAAACTGGAACGATCCATGCGTGAAGTCGAATTTATTCATTCTATGAACGAAGACGGTAAGATCGGATTCAGAGCAATGCTTCCGTTAAAAACAAGGGATATAACCGATTTTCGCGCATGTGCAGACGGGCAGTATGGTGCGGTTATCAAAGTATATCGTGATTATAAAATCTGCGGGGATATAGAATGGCTGAAAAGATTCTGGCCGCAAATCAAGCTGGCAATCAGCTATACATGGTCACCGAACAATCCCGATAAATGGGATCCTGATAAAAGCGGCGTATTAACAGGCAGACAGCACCACACTCTTGATATGGAACTGTTCAGTCCGAATTCATGGCTTACAGGATTATATCTCGCTGCGTTAAAAGCAGCGGCAGAAATAGCGGTTATTCTGGGTGAAGAATCAACAGCAAAAGAATATATGAAGATTTTCAAAAAAGGTAAAAAATTCGTTGATAAAGAATTATTCAACGGCGAATATTATTATCAGAAAATCGATCTCGGCGATAAATCAATCATTGACAAATATCCTGACGCAGGTAATTATTGGCTCGAAGAAAGCAGCGAAATAAAATATCAAATCGGCGAAGGCTCGGCAGTCGATCAGGTTTTGGCAGGTTATCACAGTGCATTGTGCGGTCTTGGCGAAATTTATAATAAAAAACAAATGCGAAGTGCGTTAAAAAGCATTTATAAATATAATTTCAAAAAAATGGACAAACATTTCAATCCGTGCCGAATTTATTGCTTAAACGATGAAAAAGGTGTAACAATCTGCGAATGGCCCGAAGGTAAACGCAAACCAATCGTCCCTGCGCCATATTCCGAAGAAACGATGCACGGTTTTGAATATCAGGCAGCTGTACATATGATTACCGAGGGTATGCTTAAACAAGGGCTTGACATCGTAAAAGCACTGAGAATGCGTTATGACGGCGAAAGACGCAATCCGTTCAATGAATTTGAATGCGGAAGCAATTACGCGCGTTCTATGGCGTCATACGGATTATTGCTTGCATATAGCGGGTTTAAATATGATATGTCCAAAAACGAAATGTCTTTCAACCCGATGATTAATAAAGATAATTTCAAAAGTTTCTGGTCAACGGACAAAGAATGGGGAATAGTTGAAATAAAAGACGGAAAAACCACAAAAACTACACTATATACAGCAAAATAACATTGTTTTTGAAAAGAAATTGCATTATTTCAAAAAAACTATTGCAATTTCTGAAAAAATTTGATATAATATATATCTTGAATTAAAACTATTATTATGTTAAATTATTTACTTATATATGGAGGTGTAGAGTTATGGCAAAATGTCAATTTTGTGGTAAAGGCGTAAGCTTTGGTATAAAAGTTTCACATTCACACAGACGTTCAAACAGAATGTGGAAACCGAATATCCGTCGTGTTAAGGCAACTGTAAATGGTTCTCCGACGCATGTATATGTATGTACATCGTGTTTGCGTTCCAATAGAGTTACAAGAGCGGTATAAAAATCAAATATGATATTTTATGAGATACTGAAAAGTATCTCATTTTTTTGCATTAATATTTAGTTGAAAATTCAACGGGACGGATTTTGAAAACCCGTCCCGTTTATTAAATTTGCTTAAAGTTATTCTTTTATTCGATAACCGTTATTTTATATTCCATATGCCGTGGTTTATAACTTTGCGATTATCAAAGAAAACCAATTATTCAAAGTCAGACGTGATAGGAGCTTTAACTACGAGAGCAGCTCTTGCAAGTTTAACATTGATAATTAATGATACTAATACGTCGTCTTCAGCGCCTGCGTCAATAGCAGCTTTTAATTCAGCTAAAGCAGCATTTAAAGCAGCTAAGGAATCAGCTGTAACTGTATCAGAGTCTAATGCAGCAACTTCTGCCATCATATCATCATATATTGCAATGGCTTCTTTCATTGTTGTAGATTTGTCGTCTACTACAACAGGGATAAGAACTAATGCTTTTTGAAGATCTTGCATTCTCTTGATCTTTTCAATTATTTCGCTCTTGGAAGCTTTTGCTTTTAATGAATTTTCAGCGCCAACGATAGCACCTAAGAAAGGTCTAACTGTAACGTCTGTGTATAATGATGTGTCAACTAATTTAGCTTCAGCGATAGCAGCTTCGTAATCTTTGATTAAATCAAGGATTTCTTCTTCTGCGTCAGCTATAGCAGCAACAAGATCAAGTTTAACTTGGCCTAATTGTGTGCCATTCTTTGTTTCGTTGTAAATTACAACAGCTTTTTTAGCAGAAACTAAAACGTCTTTTAATGCATTGATTTTAGAACCGGCAAATCCGCGAGCAACAATTTTGTCGCCTTCGTCGATTAAGCCTTGAACTTCTTCGATATCACTTGGAGCAGGAATTGGGTTTTTAGCGATGGCTTCAACAGCTTTCATAGCGCCTTTTAATCTGTCGATAACGCCGTTGATTTCATCTCTGTCTGCTCTGATGTCAACGTTGCAAGCAACGCCTTCACCGTAGTAATTTGTGAAGTTCTTCCAGATTGTATCAAATCCGTCAACTATACCAACGATATAGTCGGAAGCTTTGATTTCAGCAGCTTGATTTAACAATGGAACTAAGTTAGCGTCTTTGTATTTTCTCAAATCAGCAACTTTGTTGTCATTTAATTTATCAATAGCAGCTTTAAGATCGCTTATCATTTTTTCAGCTTGGTTAAGGCTGATTTTATTTAAACCGTTAGCGGATGTATTAGCGTCACCTAAAATGTCTGAATCGGATTCAAAAATAAATCCTTTAACGTTCATAGTAATTTTAGGACCAACTGTTGATGTTTGGTTTGCCCAAGTACCAGCACCAGAATCAAATGTCGGCATTAAAGCTAATTCAGCAGCTGTGTATGATACGCCTGTTAATAAAACAGCATCATTCCAGCAATAATCATTCATTGTTTTTGAAGGTGAAGCAAAGAAATCTGCATCATGCTTCCAAACAGTGTATTCTACTGATTTTTCGAAATAAATGTTATTCTTAAGAGTTCTTGCGCTTCCTAATACTGATTTAGCATTAGCAACAGAAGTTCTTGAGAAACCATTTTCTTTAGCAGCATCACTAATCATATCAGCTAAATCATTGATAAGTTTTGTCAATGGTTCAACATAGTTTTTATTCAATCTTGTATAACCAACGTTATCTATTCTTACGCTTGTAAAGTCATCCCAACCATGATAATCAGTTTTTTGGAAAGATAAACCGCCTAATGATTTAAGCGTAGCAACTGAACTGTTACTGATAGAATAAACATTTGTAGTATAGATTGATTTGCCTGCAGCATTTGTATTAGGTCTATTTACCCAGTCTAATTGAAGACCGTCAGAACCGGCTAAGTTATCTTGTTCAAAGTTTACATAATATTTATGATTAATAAACCATGAATTAAGTAAGTCGAATCCTCCAACTAAATAACCTTTTGAAGCAAACATGCTCATTTTGTAGTTGTAGTTGAATTCGCCGCCGATTGCACCTAAAGCAGGAACAAAAGCAACATAATGAACATCAGCTAATTGTAATTGGTGCCAGATTTCTTCGTATCTGCCGTTAGTTTTGTACCAATCTATAGCAACTGCATCGATTTTTGCTAAATATCTTTCGTAATTAGCATAACCTTCAGCTGATAAGAAATTAACTTTCATAGCTTCATCAAAAGCTTTTTTAGCTTCAGAAACTTTTACCCAAGTAGCACTTGAGCTAACGTTAAAGGAACTAACATTCTTTTGATAATCTTTTAAGATATTGTAATAAGCGTTGTATTTTGCTTCAATTGTATCAACATCGCCTTTTAAGAAGTATTCCTTCTTCATGGATTCTACGTTTGTTCTAATTTCATATTTTGTACCAACAAGTTCAAATATTGAAACAAGAGCAACTATATTATTTGCGTCGCCGTTTAAATCATCGAGAATATATTGAGCTTTTTCAACTTCAACATGGATATCGTTGATCAAAACTTTGATAAGATTGCGAGCAGTACCAACTGAATCGCTGTTTACATAACCTTTTACAGCAATTGTTACTTTGTTTGCTCCGCCGTCATAAGAAACAGTTGTATGAGAATTTTTCATTTCTCTTGCAAATAAAGCGTAGTTATAGAATGCATATAATTTAGGTTCAGCTTCAGGAGTAGCACCGGCTAAAACGCCTTTGCTGTATGAATCTACAACGCCTTGTAAGTTAACGCCTGTTCCAGGATAAGCTAAAGCATCATGTTTGTAATCTATTTGATTATTTGCTACATATCCGCCAACACCGTCAGCGTTTGTTGTAGGAAGGTTAATCAAAGTGAACAATCTCATTGTTCTTACTAAATATGTGTTATAAACTTCAGCTGTAACGTCGTTTAACATACCTGCGAGATAATAGTTATCAGATATAATCTTGTTATATTTGTCTTCGTCTGTTTCATTAGGATTAGTAATAGCAACAGCATTGAAGAAGTCTAATAATTTAGCTGTAACATTATCAATTTGAGCTTGTAAAGTATATTTGTTAATTTTAATATTAACAACAGCTGTTCCTGAAGTTTCTATTGTATCACTGCTGTATAAGCCTGTGATTTTAAGATAATCAGGTGATTTAAGAGTTATTTTAATTTCTTTTTTAGCGTCTTTTGCATCAGGAGTTACTGTTTCTAAAGCGATAACAGCATCTTCAAGATCTTTGTAGAAAGTATCAAACTTTTTAACATATTCAAGAGCTTTATAAGAATTTAAAGTATATCTTGCACCTTTGATAGCAGCTATAGCATCAGCCATGTTGCCGTCAGAAAGAGCAGCGTCTTTAATATCAAAGCTTTCGATAGCTTTTAATAATTTGTCAGCTAATTCATTAACTGTGTCTTTGTTTAAAGCATGGATTTGACCGGGGTTACCATTACCAAAGTCAACTAAGAATTTAGCTTGAGCAGCTAATAACCAAATTTCATCACTTGATAAATAAGAAGAAATGAATTTGTTTACATTATTCAAATTAATATAAGTATCAAAGATTTGGTTAGCAGCAGCTAATCTTAACCAAGCTTCAGCTGTAGCTTTTCTGTCTTCGATTGTAACGATGGCAGCTTTGTCATTGATTTCCAATAATGCTTTGCAAAGAGCTTCCAAAGCAGCTTTCGGAGCTTTTCCGAAGTTTAAGAAATCAAAATACAATTCTGTGTTTTCTCCGCCGTTCTTATATTTGCCGATAGCTTTCATAATTTCAGCGTCAAAAGCAGCTAATAAAGCAGCCCAAGATTCGTTTGCTTTGATTTCATCAAAAGTAAACCATTTTGGAGCAACGCCGAAGAATTTAGCATATAAGTTTACATCTCCGCTCCAGCTATGTATGTTAGCGAAGTAGAAATAGTAAGGGTTTACGCCGAAATCTTTATGGTAAGATGCATTGTATCCGTTAAGATAGTAATTACCATAAGTTGTAAATTCTGCGAAATATATTGAATGAGCTTTGTTTGATGTATTGTTAGCTTTGTCTTTCAAGTAATTTAATACAGCATTGATTTTATCTGTATAAATTTTAACTTGATTTAATCTTGCAGCATTAAAAGTTTCATCATGTGCAACTTTTTTGTCAGGATCTGAGATTAATGAATCATAATCTGCATATGCATTTTTGGAAATATTATATATGATAGAAGCATCTACCAATAAGTTTCCGATATCATATGCATCGCCGAATGCTGCAGTAAATTTAGCAGGATCTTGAACGAAGAAATCTTTAAGCATATCGTTATATGTTGCAGATTTAATAGCTCCGTCAAAATCTTCTCTTGTTTTACGGTCAGCACCGTCTTTATTTTCGATAACGCCCATTCTTACTAAGAAACTGAATACGTTAACAGAGTCATCTCTGTTTGACGCTATTAAATCAGGAAAAGCACTTGCTAAATCAACGATAGGTGTACCGTTTAAGGTGCTTATACCAAAAAGCGTATTACCGTTTTTATAAGCGGTCATGTCTGTTCTGATTGTTTGATCTGCTTTAACGGGACCTTTCATTGCGAGTTCCCATATTGCTTTTCTCAAATTCTCTCTTGCGTTTTCATAATCAGTTGCAGCGGCACCCACAACAGGATTAACGAAAATCATCGAGAACATTGAAACGACCATTGCTACCGCTAAAATTGCGGACAATAATCTTTTGTTCATAACTGGTTTCCTCCTTAAAAAATAAAAAAATACTTCAGGCATTTAGCCTTATACACATTATATTACATTTCATTTAATTTTGCAATACCTTTTTGTAATATTTTTGTAATTCATTAATTCTATACAAAATTACAATTCAAAAAATCAATATTCATATGCACCTTGCACAACACAGTTTCGTTTAATTTCCAAAATCTCTATGAAATGTAATTTATTATAACATAGACAGCATTTATATACAAGCAAAATCTAAAATTTTACTGAATAATTGTAATTAATAATGTAATATTTTTTTGCAATGAAATAAATTCATTCTTGCAATTTAACCGAAAATGTACTATAATATAAGCACAGAGTAGATATTTTGCGTTGGATAGGTTTAAAAACAGCTTATCCGCAGTGTCAAAGGGATGGGAAGTCGCCCTTGAACGAATAGGAATTTATTCCTTGCGATAAAATATTGCGTCCGCTGTAATATATAATAAGAAGACATTGCGAAAATTTCTTCATTATAACATTATACGCCAAGACGCTCTGAACAAAAATCTGATTTGTTCAGAGTTTTTACTCTCAGAAGGAGTACCGCTTGAAGTTTTTTAAAATGTTCACCGATTCAGCCAAAGAAATGAGAAAATTGCAATCCATAGCATTACTCGGCATCCTCCTCGCGTGCTGTATCGCTGTAGAACCGCTTTCTATTCCCATTCCAGTCACGACAAACCTGAAAATAACATTCTCATTCATTTTCCTGGCAGTTGGTGGATACATGTTCGGACCCGTTTCAAACGGCTTGCTGGGCGCAGCGAAAAACCTATTATGTTTTTTTATTTTTCCGTCGGGATATGCGTTTTTCGCAGGTTACATTCTTTCAGACTTCGTTGCAGGATTTTTATACGGACTTTTCTTATATAAAAAAGACGTAAAAAAAGGTGTCTACATATTTAAAAAATATGATATAAAAATAAATACCATATATATATGGATAATTCTTGCAAAACTATCAGTTACAGTTTTCGTAAATTTAGGATTAAACACGCTTTGGGACGCTATGATGATGGGAAAAGGTTATTTCGCTACCATGACTTTGCGTATTACTAAAAACGCTATATTGTTTCCGATCGAAGTTATCGTCATTGCAATTGTTCTTTTAGCCGTGACGCAAATTTTAAAATCAACAAATATTTTTAAATTCAATAATAAAAATTAATCGGTTCTTTTCCTCTTTATATATGTATACATTGTTATTAGTTTTATAATAATAGAATGAAAAAATTAAAAAGGATTGCATAAATGGAAAGTTATAACAAGTCAAACATCGATCGTTTTTCGGGTTTTTCCGATGTTTACGATAAATACAGACCGTCAGCGCCCGAAACAGTGACGCATTTGGCAACATTATATCTTAATAAAAAGCCGGAAACAGTTGCAGATATCGGCTGCGGAAGTGGTCTTTCAACTTTTTTGTGGACGAACGCCGCTGAAAACGTAATCGGCATAGAACCCAACGATGACATGCGTCAAACAGCAATCAATAAAATAACCGGTCAAAAAAATATAAAATTCATTAAAGGGTTGTCAAACGAAACAACATTACCTGATAATTCAATGGATGTCGTCACTTTTTCGCAATCTTTTCATTGGGTCGAACCTTTTTCAACACTAAACGAAATTAATCGTATCTTGAAACCAAACGGAATTCTGATGATTTACGACCAGCAGTGGCCGGTAACAGTCGACCCGATTCTCGACGATGCATATGAAAAAACCGATGATTTCTGTGACGAAATCGCCGATAAATTACCGAATGCTGCTATAAAAACCGATAAAACCAAACATTTCGAAAACGTAAAAAACACTAATCATTTTTCATACGTGAAAAAAATTTATTTTTCAAACATAGAAAAAATGACAGCCGAACGCCTTTTCGGACTACTGATCAGTCAAGGCGGTGCACAAAAAGCGTTCAAAACCGATATCAGAGCCGTAGAAAAAGCTGCCGAATTCGATCAGTTATGCAAAGACAGATTACAGGACAAAACCATCGATTCGATTTTTTCATATCAGATGATTATCGCCGTAAAATGATATGTAAAAATTATTTTTACTTATGACAATATATAGTTAAACCACTTGAAAACTGTTCACAGTTTTCAATTACAAGCGAAGCTTTTAAAGCGGCAAAAGCCGTTGTAGATTAACTATGAACTCTATACCAACAATGTTCCGCATTGTCCACGATTCTTCGAATCGTTGCTAAAAAAGTACCTCACTTTTTAAGTGGTATGAGTATAACACAAAGAGCAGTCAAGCATAACAATACTTGACCGCTCCATTTTTTCGCACATTTACTCGAAGTTACAAATTTCCAAAACCTTCTCAACCGCTTCATCGATTGACAATGTTGCATTATCCAAAACAAAAACCCCGTCGCGTTCTGAAAAATCCAGTCTGTCCCGAAAATATTTTATCAAAAATTCGGGTGTTGGCTTAGCATGGCATGTCCGAGTTTGACAGCGTGCATTTAATGTTTCCAAATCCGAATTGAGCAAAATAAATTTATATTTCATTCCGCGCATTTCAAAAATCTGTTTATACCGAACTTCATCTTCCGCTAAAATGATATGCGCCAACACGATTTTGTCCGTAAACAGCCGCAGAAAATCAATTTCACGACCGATTTCTTCCAGCATTTCATCCGAATTATATTCGGCTTTATCAACTTTCAGACGATGTTTTAACGCCTGTATCAAACAATCGCCGTCAATCGCATAAAATCCGTGCTTTTTCCAAAGTTCCGTTGCAACCGTAGATTTTCCGCTTCCGCTCGCACCGTTCAAAACAACGACGTTTCCGCCGTCACAGCGATCGGTGAAATTTATTTCCGCACCGCAAATCTTGCAAGTCGGCACAATCGGCGAAATTTCCAAATTTTGTTTTCGCAATCCGATGTTATAAATTTCAACGTCGTTTTTATTAATTTTATTACAATTCGGACAAATTATTAAACTCATATTAACCTATATTATTCCTGAATCGATTCATCTTTCGTCCAAATCAATGAATCAATCGACTTTTTATGTCCGTTTTGTTGCATATTGTACATTCTCGCATATAATCCGTTCATTTCCAGAAGTTCCTGATGACTGCCTCGTTCGCTGATACTTCCGTTTTCCATAACCAAAATCTGATCCGCACGCATAACTGTTGACAGTCTGTGTGCAATAACCAAAATCGTACGTGTTCCTGCAATCTCATTTATCGCCGTTTGTATTTCATTTTCCGTTTCCGTATCTACAGCCGATGTCGCTTCGTCTAAAATCAAAATGGATGTGTCACGTAAAATCGCACGTGCAATCGCAATCCTTTGTTTTTGTCCGCCTGACAACCGAACGCCGCGTTCGCCGACCATCGTGTCATATCCGTCTTTCATGACCATTATAAAACCGTCCGCATATGCCGATTTTGCCGCCTTTTTTATGTCTTCGAAAGACGCTTCGGGCAAACCGTAAGCAATATTTTCAGCAATTGTTCCGTTGAATAAAAACGTATCCTGCAGCACCATCGATATATTATTTCTAATCGAATGCAGCGTCATATCACGAATATCTTCGCCGTCTAATTTTATCGCACCTTCCTGAGGGTCATAAAAACGCTCAAGCAGTGAAAAAATCGTAGTTTTGCCTACCCCTGTCGGACCGACAAGCGCAATCATTTCACCCGGTTTAGCCGTAAAACTTATATTTTTAAGAATCTGTTCGTCACTTGTATAATGAAAACTGATGTTTTCGAACGATATTTCACCGCTACAAGACGTTTTAACAATCGCATCTTCTTTTTCCTTAACTTCCGAAACAGCGTCCATTACTTCAAAAACACGCACCGCACCTGCATATGTAGTTTGCAAATCTTCGGCTAATCTCGCTAAAACAGCTAAAGGTCCGAAAAATAAACCTAAATACATCATAAATCCGACTACGTCAGACATGAGCATAGTACCCTGCGAAGCCATATAACCGCCGATTCCCACGACAATAATAGTACCCAAAGACGTCAACACTTCAATTCCGGGATGATACAAGGCCGCCGCATAATTCGCACGTATGTTCACTTTCGCATATTCTTTGCATTGTTCCGCCATTTTTTTATATTCGTTTTCTTCCTGTGCAAATGTCTGAATTTCTTTCATACCCGTCAGATTATCCTGCATAACGCCGTTCAAGTTACCCAAAACTTTTTGATTTATTTGAAATAAGGGTGCAACTTTACGTGAAAACAACATGCTCACGAATATAACAAAAGGCACGGGTATCATCGTAAGTAACGCCAACTGCCAGTTAATCAGAAACAGCATCGTCGCAACGCCTGCCACTACGATAAAATTACTCACAAAATCAGGAATGGCATGTGCAATCAAAATTTCAAATTGACGTGTATCATTAATAACACGGCTCATCAATTCACCCGTTTGTTTGTCCTGAAAATATCTCATTGACATATGCTGCAGTTTATTATAAATATTAAGCGTTAAATCGGGCACAAAAGTCCACGCACCCAAATGACTGATCGCCAGACTGATAAACCGGCAAACCGCACGAATCAGATAAGCCGCTACCAAAACTACAACATACATAATTAAAATATCTTTATTGTCCATCGCTTCGCCTGTTTCCAAAGACGCAATTAAATTACGCACAACCGCAGGTGTAACCAAGTTAAGCAAAGCCGCACCCAAAACACCAAAAGCTGCGATAATAAGAGTTCCCCAATGCTGACGCGCCAACAACAGAACTCTTTTCACATAACCCATACTCTCTCCTCTAAAAATTTTCTACTCTATTCATTATATATCAAATAAACTAAAAAATCAACATAAAAAAAGGTCAATATCTGCATATTAACCTTAAAAATTTAATTTTAATCAAATTAAACGCTCCAGCCAACGTTTCGCCATTAATAAATCAGCATGTGCAACTAACAACATGTTATTGTCAAGCACATAATTTATATAAGTCAAACAAGCCATTTCAAGAGAAACATTGCAAATCCGCAACAAATCGTCATAATAATCCGCTCGGTCGTCCTTGTCCCATTCTATTTTGTCCGAAATAAACAGCACTAAGTCATACTTACCCGCAAAACCGCGTAACGTAGTATGACATCCCGCTGCCGCACAGATTTCCTCGTCTTTTATCCCAAAGATTTTTTCGCACATCAATTTCGAAATTTTCTGATGTGCCAGAATCGGAAACTTTTTTTCATCGTCAAGCAATTTTAATTTATAATTCTTGGCAATCTCAACAAAATCTTTTTGTAAAACCACTGCACTGATATCATGTAAAATTCCGCATAAATAGGCTTTTTCTGTATCTATCCCATGAATATACGCCAATTTTTCACACATCTGTGCTACTCTTACTGAATGTTCCAGTGTTGCCATTTTCCCGTTCAAAACAAAGATTTCCGTAGCATCCTTGACCAAATCTCCCGATAAAACCGGCATTTTTAAATAATCCAATTCATTAAAAAACATTTTTTATCCTTAAATTTTATTTTAAAATTTCCTTAAAATAAATGCTTTATAAACCATAATTATCTCAAGTCCGAACGAAGCCGCTATTTCACCAAGTTCAAAATCATTATCATCCCGCCGTAAATGCAATTTTTCCTGTTCAATAACAAATCCCGCTTGTTCAAAACGTTCACGCCAACTTAATTTATTATTTTTAAACCAGTTTTCCCGACCCCATAAATCAAAAACTTTCTGCACAACATTATTGTCTTCAAATTCATTTTCAATCGTAAAAATATATCCGCCGTGTTTCAACACACGAAAAGCTTCTCTGATTCCAAGCATATTATCAGCACCCGCATAACGAAGCGACGAAAAACCGATATTGCTCGTAATAACATCAACCGAATCGGAAAAAATCGGCATATCCGCTGCGTTAAACGAAGCAAACGAAATATCAGCACTCGGTTCGTTTTCGTTTAAAAATTCGCTCCATTTTTCAGCAATCAAAGGACAGCCATCCGCCGCCAAGATACGGGATTTGGTATTAAACGAATAAATATCGGGCAAAAGTCCCAATCCCGGTCCGCTGGCAATATCCATAATAGGCAACTTCAAGTCATCCGCTTTTCGGCATAAATCCATATAAACTTCATTTCGATATTTGTCCGAAAGTCCCTTGTTCCGCCAGCGATGCATAAATTTTCCGCCTGATGTCCAAGATTCAGCATCTTTTTCGTCAAATTGATCACCCTCAAATTCACTGCCGTAATAAATCACGCCGTTTTTTTCCGAAACAGGCTCTTTTGAAAACATCGGCCGAAAAGAATCATTCATATAATCTCCTAAAACTAACCCTCTTTCATATAAACAATATTATGAAAGAGGGTAAATTGTTAAATATTAACTTTTTCTTCAATTTCTTTTAAAATGTCTTCGATAAAAACAGAAATATCCACAGCACCTTTATCTCCGTCTTTGCGTGAACGCACGCTTACTTGCCCGTTTTCAGCTTCTTTTTCGCCGCAGATAAGCATATACGGAACTTTTTCCAATTGTGCCTCACGAATTTTATATCCGATTTTTTCACTGCGTAAATCCAGTTCGCAGCGAATACCCTTTTTAAGCAATTGTTTCTCAACGTCAGCCGCATAATCCGCCATCTTTTCACTGATCGGTAAAATTCTGACTTGCGTCGGTGCTAACCAAGTAGGCATCGCACCTGCATATTTTTCGATAAGCAAAGCCAAAGTCC
>JGI994J12354_10002286_pt1 | contig 18793 bp, 16 predicted proteins | sample IntmicLarv3ML3BL_FD_12354 | JGI IMG/M metagenome (IMG submission 12354)
AGGGGCAGAACCCGGCAAGCCGTCTGGAGGCCTCCGCCGTGGAAAGAGCCAGTTGCACAGAAAAGAACGGCATCTATGAAATCGCCATTTATCTGAAAGATGAAAAATGCGCCGCCCTGCCGAGCAATCCGCTGGACACCAACCACGGCAAGGTGCTGAACGTGCTGACCTACGGCCAGGTGTTTGAGAGCATTGAGCCCCTAAAGAGCTTTGCGCAAATCACGGCCTTTGCGCCCACCTACACGGGCAGCTATGTCAAATGCACCGTGAATGCCGGGAGCGGGCAGATGAGAACAGCGGAATACTATTTTGCTACCGTGGCAGACATTCAGGCAAAAGTGACCATCCTCGGCAATGTGCAAGTGGTCGTCCCCTACGCCATGTGGCAGAAATATACAATCGGATAAAGAAATTTAAGGAGTAATGAAAACATGGAAAGACCGGTATTGATTGAAACCTCCGCGCGTCACGCGCATGTCTCGCAGGCGGATTTGGAGACACTCTTCGGCGCGGGCTATGCGCTCACCCCCATCAAAGACCTTTCGCAGCCCGGGCAGTTTGCCTGCGCGGAGCGCGTTCAGGTCATCGGCTCCAAGGGCAGCTTCCCCGCCGTTTCTATCCTGGGTCCCACGCGCCCGGAGACGCAGGTGGAGCTTTCCGCAACGGACGCGCGCAGCATCGGCCTTTCTGCCCCCATTCGGGAAAGCGGCGATTTGGACGGCAGCGCGGGCTGCAGGCTCGTGGGCCCCGCAGGCGAGGTCACGCTGGAAAAAGGCGTGGTCGTCGCCAAGCGTCATGTGCACATGACGCCGGAATCCGCTGCCGAATACGGCATTGCGGACAAGCAGATCGTGCAGGTCAGCGTGCCCTCCAACGGCCGCGCGCTGATTTTCGGTGACGTGGTGGCGCGGGTCAATCCGCAGTACGCCTTGGCCATGCACATTGATACGGACGAGGCGAACGCCGCCTGCACCGCCCCGGGTGCCATCGGCGAAATCATCCTATAGAAAGACAGGCTTGCATTTATGAATGTAGCAATTTTAGGGTACGGCAACATCGGCTCCGCCGTGGCAAGGCTTTTCGCCAAGAATCACGAGAGCATCCGCGCGCGCAGTATGCAAACGGAGCTGGAGCTGAAGTATTTGCTGGACGTGCGCGACTATCCCGGCGACGAATATGAGCAGCTGATCATCCATGACTTTGACACCATCTTAAACGACGAGAGCGTCGGCATCGTGGTGGAGACCATCGGTGGGCTGAAATACGCCTATCCCTATGTGCTCGCCTGCCTCAAGGCGGGCAAAAGCGTTGTCACCTCCAACAAGGAGCTGGTGGCGGAAAAGGGTGTGGAGCTGCTGCGGGCCGCGCAGGAGAAAAATGTCAACTTCCTCTTTGAAGCAAGCGTGGGCGGCGGCATCCCCATCATCCGCCCCATCACGCAGTGCCTGGCGGCCAACGAGCTGGACGAAATCGCAGGCATCCTCAACGGCACGACGAATTTCATCCTCACCTGCATGATTCAGGACGGCATGCGCTTTGACGACGCGCTCGCGCTCGCGCAGCAAAACGGCTACGCCGAGCCCGACCCCACCGCGGACGTGGACGGGCACGATGCCTGCCGCAAAATCTGCATTCTCGCGTCGCTCTGCTTCGGCAAAAATGTCAGCCCTGCGCTGGTGCATACCGAGGGCATTCGCGGCATTACGCCGGCGGATGTTGCCTATGCCGCAAGCTGGGGCGGCGTGATTAAGCTGCTCGGGCGGGCGAAGCGCACCGCTTCGGAGGACACGCGGGAGCAGGTGAATGTCCTTGTCGGCCCCGCACTGGTCGGCAGCCGGAGCCAGCTCGCGGGCGTGAATGACGTGTTCAACGCCATTCTGGTGCGCGGAGATGCCATCGGTGATGTGCTGTTTTACGGCAGAGGCGCAGGGCAGCTGCCCACCGCCAGCGCCGTCATGGCAGATGTCATCGACTGCGCAAAGCATCTGCATGCCAAGCGCAATTTCGGCTGGGAAGAAAGCCGGGACGGCTATGTGGCGGATTATCTGGATGCCGAAACCGCGCTCTACGTCCGCTCCCTTGCGGAAAATCCCAAAGACGCGCTGGCGGCGGCGGAGCAAAGCTTCGGCAGCCTCCAAATCCTCAGCCGCGAGGGAGCGCCGCAGGGCGAAATCGCCTTCGTCACCCCAACGGGCACGGAGCGGATGCTGCGCGCGAAGCTGGATGCCCTGCCCCTCAAGCAGGAGAGTGTCATCCGCGTCACGGATTATTGATGAAGTGCATAGTCTGTTGCAATATTGTGAATCTAAATCCTGTTTCGGCAATAAATTTGCGCGCTTATTCGGCAGGGGCGATTTGCAATTGCCCGATGCCGCCGAGATGTGGTATATGCGTAAAAACACAATCAGCAACAACCGACGAGCTTGCGGGCGAACGCAGTTCGCCCCTACATGGAGGCGGCATAAAATTGCGGCAGGTTTCGGGTTACACGGCACAAAAAACAAGGAGGTCTTTATGTCTTTGATTGTGCAGAAATTCGGCGGCAGCTCCGTTGCGGATGCCGAGCGGATTCAGAATGTGGCAAAGATTATTACAGATACTTATAAGGCGGGCAACGATGTCATCGTGGTCTGCTCCGCCCAGGGGGACACCACGGACGACCTGATTGCCAAGGCGAAGGAAATCAACCCCAACGCCTCCAAGCGCGAGATGGATGTCATCCTCAGCGCGGGCGAGCAAATTTCCATTGCCTTGGTGGCGATGGCGATTGAGAAGCTGGGCTGCCCGGTCTGCTCGCTTTTGGGCTGGCAGGCGGGCTTCCAAACCAGCTCCGCCTACGGCAATGCGCGCATCAAGACCCTCAAGACCGACCGTTTGAAGATGGAAATCGGCAGAAAGAACATCGTGATTGCCGCAGGCTTCCAGGGCATTTGCAAATACGACGATGTCACCACCTTTGGGCGCGGCGGGTCGGACACCAGCGCCGTGGCGATTGCGGCGGCCATGCACGCCGACCGCTGCCAGATTTATACGGATGTCGAGGGCGTTTACACCGCCGACCCGCGCAAGGTCAAGGGCGCGAAAAAGCTCGCGGAAATCACCTATGACGAGATGCTGGAGCTTGCCACCCTGGGCGCGCAGGTGCTCAACAACCGTTCTGTGGAAATGGCAAAAAAATACACCGTGGAGCTGGAGGTGCTGTCCAGCATCCATCCCGTTCCGGGAACAATCGTGAAGGAGGCCGCAAAAATGGAAAAAATGTTGGTCAGAGGAGTCACCAAGGATACCGATACCGCGCGGATTTCGGTCATCGGCGTGCCGGATGTGCCGGGGGTGGCATTCAAAATATTCAGCAAGCTTGCCGCGAAGGATATCAATGTGGATATCATCCTGCAATCCATCGGCCGTGACGGCACGAAAGACATCGCTTTCACCGTCGCCAAGTCGAACGCGGACAGCGCCATTGCCGCACTGGAGCAGAGCCTGGACATCCTGCAAGGGCTGAAAATCGTCTGCGATACGGACGTGGCGAAGGTCTCCGTCGTCGGCGCGGGCATGGAAACCCATCCCGGCACCGCCTCCAAAATGTTTGAGGCGCTGTTTGAGCAGGACATCAACATCCAGATGATTTCCACCAGCGAAATCAAAATCTCCGTGCTGATTGACGCGAAGGACGCCGACCGCGCCGTCAGCGCCGTTCACAGTGCATTTTTGCCCGAAGAATAAGAGAAAAGAGACGATTCCAATGAACGTATTCGATTTTGACAATACCATTTACCGCGGCGAAACAGGCGTGGATTTGTTCCTGTTTTTCTTCAAGCGGGATCCCTCCCTGGTGCGCTATCTTCCGCTGGCGCTGGATTTGATCTACCGCTACAAAAAAGGCCGCTTCACCGTGGAGGAGGCGCTGGAGGTTTACAGCCCGCTCGTGGAGAAATATCTTGCCGAAAAAGTGGATATCTCCGCAGACATTCAGACGTTTTGGAACACGCATATGCACAAAATCAAGCCGCTGTATTTTCGCCTGCGTTCCGATGACGACCTGATTCTCTCCGCCTGCCCGGAGCTTGTGCTGGACGAAATCTGCAAGCGCATGGACATCCGCCGCTACATCGGCACCGGCTTTGACCTGGAGACCATGCGCGTGACGAGCTTCTGCTTCCGCGAACACAAGGTGAAAGCATTCAAAGAGCAGTTCCCGGATACGCGCATCCACAATTTCTACACCGATTCCTTCAACGACAAGCCCATGATGGATATCTCGGACAATGTGTTTTTGGTTAAGGGAAATCAGGTGGAAAAGATTAAGTAGGAGAAACAATGAACTGAACTGCGGCGCATTGTATTGTGCCGCAGTTCAATTCTTTCGTTGATACTAACAAAAAGCCGATGCGCCGAAACCTTTGTGCATCGGCTTTATTAGGTTTGTAGAAATGTATTCCGAAACTACCGAGCAAGAATCGTCTAAACGGTTAAGCTACCGTATTGATCGTCGATAAGATCTAAGCTCCACATCAAAAATTTATAAGACAGTTGAAGCGCTTTTTTCAGAATCTTATAGACAACCGTGATGAAATCGGCGATAGCGTCTGTACAAGTTTTTTCCTCATCAACATCATCGCCATCGTCAACATCATTGCCATCATCCAACGGAATATCACCATCCGGTTCCCTGTCGATAATCGCTTTTAATGCCGTACTAGCTTTATCGACTGTCTCATTATCACCGCAAAACCATCCTTCTTCAATTTCTCCATCGCCATTATGGTCGATATAAAGAATTGTATCCAACTCAAGGTGGAGAACAGATGTAGTGATAATAGTATTTGGCGTAATCGGTACATTTTTGAATGTCCTTGTTGACACAACATCCCCTTGAGTAAGTACAAAGGTAGAATCCATCGTTCCGGTTCCCGTTCCTGTGATTGTCACGGTATAATCCTCATTATATTCCAAATCAACCTCGATACACCGCTCATCACCCGCGCCTGAAACTGTGAGATTTCCAAAACTGGCCGAAAATGCATCCGGATTTGAGCTGTCCAATGTCTCTCCATTTCGGGAAACTGCTACCTCAACAGGGCATTCGATTTTCAGATGTGCATTCATCTTTTTGGTAGCGTTGTCCGCAATGTCCTCAAACGCAAATTGCAGGTCATTAATATTCATGCTGGTAACGCTGAAGAACTTATCCATTGTGCACACATTCTTTAATAGGTTATATTCTCTTGAGTTGGCAGCGAGTCCGAAACCCAGTGTGTAGATATCGTATTTATTTGTATCTTTATAGGTTTCAGCCAAATCAAAAATAGAAGCACCATATGCCGTAACATTGAAATTGTTCCCATCATGGCCGATGCGAGTACCCGCGCTCCCCGTTACACCCACGTTGGCTTCACCATCCGTCATGAGGACAATGGCTCTTTTGGATGCACTGCTTTCGTCAAGCATTGTTCCGGCCATCTCCAGCGCCCCGTATATATTCGTGCTTGAGCCAGCCCGCAACGCATTAACTACGCCTTTCAAGGACTCCTTTTCCCTTGTAAAATCAATACTTTTTGTTATATAGGAGTCATAGCTGACCACCGCAATTCTGGTTTTGCTGGTAGCATCAATAATTTGATCAACAAAATTGGATGCCGCAATCTTCGTGTTGCTCAGCTTCGTTCCGGACATACTTCCTGAAATATCCAGAACCAAAACGATATCGCGCGGAATGCCCGCAGCAACACCACTGACACCATCAACCCAATAATTGCCTATGTTGAAATCGCCAAAAATTGCTACGGTAAGATCCACACCCGATTGATGGGTTGGCATACAAACCGCCGCAAAGTTATCATACGTGTAATAACGCACATCAATGGTATCTGCTCTGCCGCTTGCAGAGTACCTTCCTCCCGCATAGCTTAAGGCATAGAACCCATTGCCGGCATTGTCTTCGCAGAGATACAAAAGAGAATGCCAATTATTGCTTGAGTTCTCAACCTTGTTGTGATAGTATCTGATTTGCTCGCCGGGATCTGCATACTCATTAAACAACTTTTTGATTTGTTCACCCGTAACATCTCCTGTAAGTCTATGCGCGTAAGCCGTTGGATTCCCAGAATTATCATGCGTATATGCATTGCCAAAGCATGCATAAGAATAGCATCCGGCGGAACCCCAACCCCAAGAAACGGTTTGTCCAAGACCGGTATCGGTCACGGATGTACCATATCCTGTTCCATAATTTTGGAACGGCCACGATTTATTCTCTGTACCACCTAAAGAATCGGGTCTAAATTGTGCGACATAAAACAAGTTGTAAATCTTATTCCTAATTTTATCTGATACCTGTGTATCGGAATGTTGAATGAAACTGTCAAGAATGTAATCCGCAAGTTCATCTTTACTTGCCCCGCCAAGGCCTGTAAGCACTTGATGTTTCCCGGATGTTTTCCAAGAAGCGTCACTCCCGGAAGCGAATGCGATATTCCCCATAGCAAAAGCCATACAGAGAATTAAGATACCCGCTAAAACTTTTTTTGTTTTTGCATACTTTGTCATGATTAACTAACCTCCATTTTTATTTTTGATGTCCCCCCAGCTTCGCGATTCATTTATCGCCGCCTCTCCGCCACTTAATTTTCCGCACCAACAAAAGGTTCCCGTAAAAAATGGTAAAAATCCCGTGCCTTTTTCAGCGCAGCATGTATTTTCAGGCATCCATTGTGCTTCTGTTACAACAACACAACAATGCATAAAAACGAAAATGCTTCTCATCTTTTTCCGTAACTCGAAAATTTTTTCGCTCTAAAAAGGCAGACCTTTTTGGAGTTGTTCGGATTTTCCATACGCCAAGAAAATTTTAAATTTCAACGAAAAATGTATTGCAAAATTGTGACCGGTATGTTAGAATACATAAAAGCCGATTATCTATCGTAGCTCAAAGAATCGGGTTGCACAAAAAATCAGCCGCTCCAAAAAGGTCTGCCTTTTTAGAGCGGCTTTTTTGTGCTTCCATCCTCCCGCCGCAGCTCCCCCAGCCTCTTATAAAATGTCGCCTCGCAAATCCCGCCGCACTCTGTCAGCACAGCGGAAAGCGGAAGCTCGCCGCGCTCCCAGCGGGCAGCCAGGGCGGCGAAATGCGCGGGCATGGGCTTTTTCGGACGCCCCAGATGCACACCGCGCGCCTTGGCGGCGGCAATGCCCTGCGCCTGCCGTTTTTTGATGTTCTCCCGCTCGTTCTGCGCGGCAAAGGAAAGTATCTGCAGCACCAGGTCGCTGATGAAGGTGCCCATCAAGTCCCTGTGCAGGCGCGTATCCAGCAGCGGCATATCCAGCACACAGATGTCCACACCCTTCTCCTTGGTGAGCATACGCCATTGGGTCTGGATTTCTTCATAATTGCGCCCCAGACGGTCGATGCTCGGCACATACAGCAAATCGCCGGGCTGAATCGTCTGCAGCAGCGCCGTATACTGCGGACGGCGGAAATCCTTGCCGCTCTGCTTGTCCAAAAAGAGATGTGCATCCGGGATGTTTTTCTGCTGCATGGCAAGACGCTGCCTGTCCTCATTTTGATCGATACTGGATACGCGGATATAGCCATAGGTTTTCATCTTCCCCATCCCCCGTTTCAAAAATTCCCTGTCATTTTACAGCAAACCCCCGCTTTGGGGTGGCAAAGCGCCCGGTATTGTGTTACAATGACAAAAGCGAAACAGATGTGAAAGGGGAACAAAAACATGGCACAGCTGAAAATGTATTGGAAAACAACTCCGGCGGCGTGGCCGCAGTGCCCGGCGGGGGTAACATACCGCAGCATGCAGGAGAACGATGAGGCGGATGCCCTGGCCTGGGTGTCGCTCTGCAAAAACGGTCTGCTGAGCGACCGGGACGGCATCGAGAGCTTTGCCGGGCGGATGTTCGGGCAGGAGGGATTCACCTTTGACTCCGTGTATTTCGTGGAGGAAAACGGCGTACCCGTGGCAACGGCAACGGCGATTATCCGTCCCGGCGGAACGCTGGGCTATGTGCATATGGTCAGCGTGGGCAGTGAAAGCCGGGGCAAGGGCTATGGCACGCTTCTGAATGACATCGTAAAGGCACGCTTTGCAGACGCGGGGGTGCGCGGGGCGTATTTGACCACGGACGAGTGGCGCGTGGCCGCCGTGCGCAGCTATCTGCGCGCGGAATTTTGGCCCGTGCTGTATGATGAGGACATGGAGGCACGCTGGGAGCGTTGGCTGGCGGACAACGGCTATCATGATATCCCCTTTGTGGACGAGCAGGGAGCAATACTGAAAACGCTTGCCGTGAAGCTCCGTTTGGGCATCTTCGGCGCGCGGCGCGGCGGCTCCTACGCCAAGGCGGCGCTGCTGAGCGGCATGGCGGAGATTGCAGCGGTCTGCGATCGGGACGAAAGCAGCCACGCGAATGTGCTGCAGCACTGTGAAAACGAGCCGCTTTGCTTTACGGATTTTGAGGAATTCATCCACAGCGGCCTGGACGCGGTGGTGCTGACGAACTATTTTCATAAGCACGCGGAATTTGCGGTTCGCGCCATGAAAGCGGGGGTCAACGTATTCAGCGAAACCACTGCCGCCGTGACCCTGCAGGAATGCGTCAATCTCTGCCGCACGGCGGAGGAGACCGGCTGTTGCTATATGCTGGCGGAAAACTATCCCTACTTCCGCGCCGTGCGGGAGATGAAGGCGCTCGCGGAGGGCGGCAGTATGGGCGCGGTGCTTTATGGCGAGGGGGAATATGTGCACCCCATGACCGAAAAGGAATACCGAAACTACACGCCGAGCGCAGCGCATTGGCGCGCGCAGATGCCCTCGGTCTATTATCTCACCCACTCGCTCGCGCCGCTGATGTATATGACGGGCACAATGCCGAAAAGCGTCAACGGAAAATGCGTTTATTCGCAGAAACCGCTGCGGGTATACGAGGATGAACCGGTGAAGGACACCGCCGCCGTTCTGCTTTGCGAGATGGACAGCGGCGCACTCTTTCGCGTCACCGGCTGGGCAAAATTCGCCCCGCACGGAACCTATTACCGCCTTTGCTGCGAGGACGGCGGTGTGGAAATGCCGCGCGGCGAGGAGGACAGCGTGCACCTGACCTACAACAGCTGGCGCATTCCCGCCGGCGCAAAGCAGGAGAGCCGCTACCGCGCGGACACGGGCGCGGACTACGAAAAAGCGAAGCAATGCGGCCACAACGGCGGCGACTTTTGGGTCACGCAGGAGTTTTTGCGCTGCCTGAAGGAAAAAAGGACACCGTTTTTTGATGTCTACTGCGCCTGCACGATGGCGGCGGTGGGCATTCTCGGCTGGCGCAGCTGCCAAAATGGCGGCGCGGAATACAAAATCCCGGACTTCCGGGACGAAGCCCAGCGCAAGGCGGTGGAGGACGATGATTTTTCACCGTTTTCGGATTGATTGCGTTACAGCGCAACCGCATTTCGCCGAAAGCTTGTGTAGGGGATACGCACCGGGCGTCCCGAGGACGGTGCGCCATACGAAACACATTCAATCAATACACCATATTCTCCATGTAGGGGCGAACTGTGTTCGCCCGCGTTCCCTGTATCCCCATGACAGTGGGCAGCACCCGTACTGCGGACGAACACAGTTCGCCCCTACAAAAAGTCGCTGCGCGATATGCTGATTTCGTTCCGAAAACATTGACTATTCCCGGCGTTCATGGTATCCTTTCATTGGCAAGAAAAATTTTTATTTTGAGGATGGAGTGTTTTCATAATGATAAAAAAAGTACCGAACATACTCTGCATTCTGCGCATCATCCTGTCCGTTTCCTTTCTCTTTCTGCGTGAGAAAACCGTGGCGTTTGTTGTTGTCTATATCATTGCCGGGCTGACGGATATGATTGACGGCACCATTGCCCGCAAATTCCATGCGGAATCCGCCCTCGGCGCCAAGCTGGACGCGCTGGCGGACGTCGTCTTCCTCGGCTCCGGCCTGCTCACGGCAGTGCTGATTGTGAAAATCGACCTTTCCAAAACGCTGCTGATCGCTTCGGGAATTTGGATTGTCTGCGCAGGCGCGCTGAAGGCGGTGGACTTGCTGGTGACAAAAGTCAAGTTCGGGCAGGTCAACACCATTCACACCTATCTCAACAAAATCATGGGCTTCTCACTGTTTGTGGCCATTCCAGTCTGCGTGGCGCTGCGCCGCATTCCGTTCTGGGTGGTGGCCATTGTGATGGCGCTCGCGAGCGTCGGCGTCATCGAGGAGCTGCTGATTTTGCTGACGAGCAAGGAGTATGACGTAGACAGAATCAGTCTGCTGGTGCCGAGCAAGAAGAAATAACGGGAGAGGGGTATCGGCATGGAACAGCCGCAGGAGGCACGAACATACCACCGAAGCTATGTTGCCACGAAGGAGACTTATTCCTATGTGCTGTATGACGCAGCGCAGAAATTCGGGCTGGACGGCAGCCTGTTTAACACCGATATTCTGAAGATGAACCTGCGCCGCTCGGCCTTCATTGGCTTTGTGACGGGCATTTGGGATGTCATCAACGACCCGATTACCGCCATTTTGGTGGACAAGACCCGCACGCGCTGGGGCAAGTTTAAGGTTTATCTGGTGGTCGGCGCGATTCTGGGGCTGCTTTCGGGGCTGTTGTATTGGAACGCGCCGCTGTTTGTGAACTGCACAAATGAATACGACAATTTCAAGTTCGGCTTTTTCTTCATCCGCTCGCTGATTAACGAAACCTACGGCACCTTCAGCGGGCTTGCCATCCACGGCTTCACGATGTCGCTCTCGCCCAATCCGCTGGAGCGCACGAAGCTTTTGGCGAAGGCTCGGGTCTGGTCGTCCTTCTTTGACTTTTTGCCCGGTCTGCTCTCCAACTTATTCTATGACCTCTCGGTGAACGGGCTGATTGCCCTGCCGCTGAAAAAATACTACATGATACTCGGCAGCGCCTACACGCTGATTCAGAGCCTGTTCACGCTCTTTTTCTTCGTGCAGGGCAAGGAGCGTGTTCCGCAGACGGTGAAAACGCCGAGTGTCATGGACGGTCTTCGCGCCGTATTCCGCTACCGCCCGGTGCGGCTGTATATGCTCTCGGAGCTGTTGGGCACAGTCGGACGCGTAAAGCTGGGCTACGGCTACTATTACTCCTATGTGTTGGGCATCCGCTCCTTTGACACGCTCAAGGACATCCCCACCGCCGTGTACGCCGCCGTGAGCTACGCCTGGGTGGACAGAGCCAAGGCCAAGCTGCCCAGCAACTGGCTGTGGCTGATTTCCTCCGACAATGTGGATTATGTGATTCTGCTGATCAACTATCTCTTCGGCTGCATCGGCGGACGCGGGAAGAACGGCTGGTATCAAAGCCCCGTGAAGATGTGGATTGTGATGATGCTCATGGAGTTCCCGCGCAAGACCACCTGGGGCATGCGCAATGTTATCCCGGACGAAATCAAGTATGAGATGATTGACTACTGCGAGTGGCAAATCGGCTTCCGCTCCGAGGGGATGATCATCAACGCCATCGGGCTTGTGACCAAGCTTTCGGGCAATTTGTTCGGCAGTGTGCAGAATCTGCTGCTGGAAAGAATCGGCTTTGATTTGCGCAAGGATCACCTGGGGCAGAGCGATAAGACGAAGTTCGGCATTTTCACGCTGGCGTATCTCTTCCCCTTCCTCACCGGCTCGTTCAGCGCCATCCCTAAGCTGCTGTATCAATTCAATAAGGAAGAAAAGGCGCAGATGTACCGCGAGCTGAAGGAGCGCCGCGATGCGCTGGCGGAGGAAACACGGCAGGCTGCTGCTGCGGAGGGTTTGTGATAAAAAGTGAAGGGGTTGCTGCAAAATGAATTATTTTGCAGCAACCCCTTTTTGTGCGGTGGCTTTACCCCCTTGACATCCGCAAAACGCAGGTCTATAATGGGTTTGAAGAAAATTTTTGAGAGGAGTTGTTCCCTATGGCAATGCTGCAAACATTTTTTCTGAGTATCCTGCTGTTTTTCCAGTCCCTGCTCGCACCGCTGATTTACGACATCCCGACCACCCCGGTGGATTACGGCGGCGGCTTCGACTATGCGGCGCAGGAAACCGCAAATCCCCTGTATCTGTTTGAGGATGGGGAGACGGACTATTTTCTGGTGACGCCGGATGTGTCCTCGCCCTCGATTGAGTCGGGCGTGAAATGGATTCAGGATTTCATCCAGCGCATGACCGGCAAGACCTTTGTGCGCAAGAGTGCATCCCAAGTGAATCCGGGCGACAAATACATCGCCGTCGGCCTGCCCGCATTGGGCGGCTTTACGGCCGAGGCTGCGGCGCTGGGCGATGAGGATTTCATCAAGCGCGTGGTGGACGGCAATGTTTTCATCAGCGGCAACAACCAGGGGCGCGGTACGATGTACGGCTGCTCCAGCTTCATTGAGGATCAACTGGGCTGCCGTTGGTTCACTCCTACGCTGAAGGTTGCGCCGGAGAAGGACGATATCTTCATTGATGCGGATTTGGACGACACACAGAAAGCGCTGTTGGACTACCGCGACGACTATTGGATTTATGTGTGCTATGACCCGGAGTTCAAGGCCTTCCACAAGCTCAACTCCTTTATGGGCGCGCGCATCGGCGATGAATACGGCAACAACACGGAATACATCGGCGGCTTCTGCCATACGCTGTATGATTTGGTGCCGCGCAGCCTGTTTGCGGAGAATCCCGAGCTCTTCGCCTACCGGCAGGACAAGGGCGCCTGGGTGCCCGAGCAGCGCTGCCTGACGAACGAGGCGGTCTATGAGATGGTGCGCGGCCGCGTGTTCCAATACATCGAAAGTTGCCGCAACAATCCGAATTATAAGATTGTTTCCGTCACGCAGGAGGACAACAACGACTACTGCCAATGCGCGGACTGCCAGGCGATGGACGCGAAATACGGCGGACCCTCCGGCACGAATATCTGGTTCACCAACCGCATCGCAAGAGCCGTGGCGGAGGAATTCCCCGACCGCCCGGACATTTTGGTGGATACCTTTGCCTATACCTATACGCTTGCGCCGCCCAAGAATATCATCCCGGAGAAGAACGTGATTGTGCGCATGTGCTCCATCGACTGCTGCTTCAACCATCCCATCCGCGACTGCGGCCACGCGCGCGGCCAGGACGGCATTTTTGCGGACATGGGGCAGCACGAGAGCCAGTTTGCGCAATACATGGTGGAGTGGGGCGAGCTTTGCGCGGTGAACGGCGCGCAAATTTACGTTTGGGACTACACCACCTGCTTTGAGTTCTTCCCCGCGCTTTACCCGAACCTGCACGTGCTGGCGGACAATCTTCAGCTGTTTGTGGAAAACGGCGCACGCGGTGTATATGAGCAGGGCTTTGACACCGGCGGAACCGACCCGCTGCCCGGCAGCGTAAGCGGTGAATTCGGTGAGCTGCGCGCTTATATGCTGGCAAAGCTCCTGTGGAATCCCTGGCTGAATTCCAACCAGCTGATGGAAGAATTCATGGGCGCATACTACGGCGAGGAGGCCGCGCCGTATATCCTGCAGTTCCTGGATTTTTACACGAACAAGGCGATTGCCACCAACCATCTCGGCGTATTCGGCCGCCCGGAGGCCTACACCTACATGAACAACAGCGAATGCAAAAAGATGGAAGCGCTGTTTGACAAGGCCGAGGCGCTCGCCGGAAACGAGGAGCAGCTGCTGAACGTGAAGCGCTCCAGGCTCTCCCTGCGCTTTTATAAGGCCAACCTGCTGCTGGGCGAATACTCCCCCTTCAATCCCAACCGCATCAACGAAAACAAGAAGCTGTTTTACGACAGCGTGATGCTGGGTGTGGATCGCTACAGCGCGGTGATGATGGAGCCGTATAATACCTACGTTTGGCTGCACCGCCCGTATGACTGGGGCAAAATGCGCTCCTGGATTGATTTTGTGGACGAAAGCAAGCTGGTGCCGATGGATTTGGCAGAATACCGCCGGACGCACAGCATGCCATAAAAATCCGCAAGCGGAAGCCCCGATAAAGAAGAAAGATATACATGCAAAAAATGCATGTATATCTTTCTTCTTTTTGGCGCAAACTAGGTTGTATCATGAGGCAATTCGCCTTTGATGAGTCAAAAGGAAAGGAAGCATATAAAATGGACGAAAAAAAAGAAGGGCTTTCGAGCGTTGGGAAAATTATCGGCATTGCGGCGGCTGTGCTGCTGGTTTTGCTGCTGGTTTTGTTTTTGTGGAACCGCAGCCGCAAGGAGGACACGCCGCTCACCGCAGTGACCACCACGCAGAACGCGCCGACGAGCGCACCCACCACGCCAACGACAGCACCGGGCACGGTCAGCATGATGGACAAGGGCGAGCTTGGCTCCCAGACGGTAGAAATCAAGGGAAAGCAGCTGGTGAAGGATGAAAACGGCAAGGATGCCGTCATCATCAGCTACACCGTCACCAACAACGGCAGTAGCGCCATGAATTTCTTAACGGTGCTGAACGACACGGTCTATCAAGGCACGGAAAAACTCAACGATGCCGTTCTGCGCAATATTGAGGATTTCAATGCAGATTCCATCCGCTTTGACATTAAGCAGGGGGAAAGCTATACCGTGCAGAAGGCGTTCATCCTCAAGGATTTGCAGACCCCGGTGAAAATTGAGGTGAAGCAGGTTTCCGCCACGGATGCGCGGGTTGTGACGAAGACGTTTGATATCAGGTGACGGCTGCAAAAAGGGCTGCCGCAAAGCTTTTCGTTTTGCGGCAGCTCTTTTTTCGCGCCCGCGCAGCTCCTTTTGTACAAAAATGTTGACTTTTTCCTATAAGCATGGCATAATATGTATAAGAAGCAATAATTACTTGTCGTTTGTTGTAATGACTGAATATGACAAGGAGTACACGTAAAATGAAAAGAAAAAATTCAAAGACAACCTCGATTCTTTGTCTGGTATTGGCAATAATCATGTTGTTCTCATCCGTTGTTATGGCCTCCGATAATAATCGCCGCAATGACAGCGCCGATTATTTGGCGAAGCTAAATTACGGTCTTGACCCCGAAGATTGGGTAACAGACTTGCCTCGAGAGCCGAGCGTAGAGATACCCGATGATTTTACGCCGGATGATTCCCCTTTGGAGCATTATTATCCCGAAAATATGACCGATACTGAAATAGACGAAGTCATACAAAGGATTGCAAACGGCGAAAACGTAATTTTCGGGGATGGTGTCCCCATGGATTATTCCGTTGAGCTTTCGGAGCGTTCTTCTGAGCCGCTGCGTTGGAAGGCAGGTAAGAATAAGACGCATCAATGGATTACGACAAGGGCTTTTATCATTCTTGCACATGACAAGCCGAGCGTATATAATTGGTTTATGACAAGCGAGAGAACAGCGGCAACGGAATATTCCGATTGGCCTGATGACAACGAAACCAGCAATTTCAACGATTGGCACTTTTATCATTCTCCCAGCGGGACAAATTACTACCGAAACACCAAAAGCACAAACACTGCAAAAAGTCGTTTTGCCTATTGGTACAATCAAGCCGTAAGCGCCGGTAGAAACTCGAACTGGGTAACTGCCGCACAGCATTTGGGGAAATCCATTCACTATTTAAGTGACATAGGTGCCCCGCCGCATGTAGGAGACAGGGCAAGCTATGTTTTGGGCGCATATGTGTTTGATCCTATTCAAGGGCTAGATCACCTTAGCTATGAAAGCGATGCAGAAAGCAGGCGAACTCAATATGCTGTGTCAACTTCCGTCTACTACAATTGGTATCTATATTGTACACCATCGGAAGTCGCAACAACAAATGCGTTCGGTACCTACACATATTATGATGACGCTTATAACGGAACTACATCAGCCAGAAACGCCGCAATAGAATGGCCGCTAAAATATGCACAAATGGATGTCGCCGGACTTTTGTACAAATATTATTATGACGTCACAGGGCGTACATCTTAAGGGAGGTATCTGAGTGATGAAAAAAAGAACGAAGATTTTCATCTGTTGTTTCGCATTTGTATTCCTTGCTGTTGCTTCGGGGTTGCTCGCTGCCCTCTATTGCAACAACGGTGATCTCCTGAAACATTACGCCCATGTGGAAACATTTGATTCCTCGAACATGACCGATGAGGAACTGGACATCGCCCTGCAACGGATTGCCGCCGGAGAACGAGTTGGCTTCCGCTCTCCGTAATTTTACCAAGTTTACAGTCTGCGGGCTTTCACAATATGCAAGTCCGCAGACTGCGAAAAAGGAGTTGCTCTCATTATGAAAAACAAACCCATTACCTATTATTTTCGCTTTTTGGTTTTTCTGATTCCCATCTTGCTTCCCTTCTCTTTCTTTCTCCCCTATGATATTGCAAGTGACGTTGTGAATTGGGGTTTTTATGTTGCTCTCCCCCTATTCCCGCTTTTGAGCGCCATTGTTTTTTATAAGGACAAAAAGCTGATTTGGTCCGCGCCTGCCGTATGTCTTTTTTTGTCCTTATCGTTCTCGGTATTTTGCTTCTTCTTTGCAGGCTTGCCGACCGATTGGGACGAATTGGGCTATTTTGCAATCTTGATATACCTCGTTACCGCATGGAGTATCGTCTGCGCTGGAGCTGCTTTGCTGCTGCAATGGCTGACGGCAAAAGTGAAGCGCCGCGTCGCGGGATAATCCCGAAATGCAAAGAGGCTGTAACAAAACAAAAAGTTTTGCTGCAGCCTCTTTTATTCGTATTACAGCAAATCCTCTCGCTCCTCCTGCGTGAAGGCGGCTTGCTGTTGCTTGATAGCTTCCAGCTCCTCGGGGCTTGCGCTGTTGACGGCCTTGGCGGTGTCCTCGCGGCGCGGCACCAGCTCGGCGTACATTCTGTCCCGATTTTCGCCCGTGAGGGGGTAGAAGAACTTGGGCAGGATGCCCAGCGCGCCGGTAATGACGGGCAGGCCCGTACTCAGCACGAAGAGCCAGAACTTGGTTTTTTTCGCCTGGGTGCCCACCGCCGTGCCCTGGCGGCAGCCGTTCTTCCATTCACAGCAGTCCATGGATTCATTATACAGTTCCGCAGGCAGCACACGGCGCACGGCGTACATCATCATGGCCAAACACTCCTGTATCATCAGCGTTGGCACCATGCATCAATATATAGTCGTTTTGCTGCATCCACTCTCTATTGCCCCATCTGCCTGCGCAGACGTTCCAAGCTGCGTTTCTCCAAGCGTGAAACATAGCTGCGCGAAATGTGCAGCAGCTTTGCCGCCTCGCGCTGGGTCAGCGGCTCCGCGCCGCTCAGGCCATAGCGCAGGATGATGATTTGCTTCTCGCGCGGGTCCGAAAGATTCTCCACCAGCTGCGTGAGACGCTCGCTCTTCATCCTCAAGTCCAAATCCTGCGCAATGGTGTCCTCGGTGCTCAAAATGTCCATCAGCGTCAGCGGATTCCCCTCGCTGTCCGTGTCAATCGGCTCGCTGATGGAGATATCCTGCGCCATTTTCTTCTGTGCGCGAAAATGCATGAGCACTTCATTTTCGATACAGCGCGCGGCATAAGTCGCAAGCCGCGCGCCCTTGTCAATATTGAAGGTGTTGATGCCCTTGATCAGCCCGATGGTGCCGATGGAAATCAAATCCTCCTGCTCCACGCCGCTGGCATAGTATTTCTTGACGATATGCGCAACCAACCGCAGATTGTGCGAAATCAGCTTCTCCCGCGCCGCCAAATCGCCCTCCCGAAACGCCAGCAGGCACGCGCGCTCCTCCTGCGCGGAAAGCGGCGGCGGAAACGACCCCGAGCTCCCCAAATGCAATGCAAAATACAAAAATCCGCCCGACAAAACCTCCCACAAAAGCTGCAGCAACACCCTCATCCTCTCAAAACAGATTCGTGTTATCTATATGAGGCGGATGGGAGAATTATTTTTCGCTTGCGGGAACTGCCCGCTTGTGGTATGCTTACCCCATAAGGAGGCGATTGCAATGTGTGACACCATGGGCAAGCTGCTCGGCGCGGGGGCGCTGTTCGCCAAAAACAGCGACCGCAGCCCGAACGAGCCGCAGGTACTGGAATACCGTCCGCCGCGCGATTGCAGCGGCGCTTCGCTGCGCGTGACCTACCGCGAAATTCCGCAGGTTCCGCATACCTTTGCCACCCTCCTATCCCGCCCTGTGTGGATGTGGGGTGCGGAGATGGGCGTGAACGAGCATGGCGTGTGCATCGGCAACGAGGCCGTGTTCACCAAGGGGAAATATACCAAGGAGGGCGGCCTGACCGGCATGGATATGCTGCGCCTTGCGCTGGAACGCGCCGAGAGCGCCGAGCGTGCGGTGGAAATCCTCCTCGCCCTGCTGGAGCAATACGGTCAGGGCGGAAACTGCGGCTATGACCACAGCTTCTACTACGACAACGCCTTTCTCGTGATGGATAAAAACCGCCTGTATGTGCTGGAGACCGCCGGCAAGCAATGGGCCTGCCGCAGCGCGGAAACGGCAAGCATCTCCAACCGCCTGAGCATCGGCGCGGATGCGCAGCAATACAGCGGCGAGGCCTGCGACTTCACAGCGCAGCATCTGGAGCCGCTCTACTCCCGCTTCTCCGGCTCCAAGCAGCGCCTTGCGCAGACCGATTGCTGCATCCGCAGTGCGCAAGGTCTGCCGGATTTGTTCGCGGGGCTGCGTACCCACAACCACTCCGCCGCGCCCCTGACCGCCGCAAGCGTCGCAAGCCCCTGCATGCACGCGGGCGGCCTTGTGGGCGACCATACCACCGCCTCCATGGCCGTGGAATGGCAGGCGGACGGCAGCTTCACCGTCTGGGCAAG
>JGI994J12354_10002287_pt1 | contig 18792 bp, 16 predicted proteins | sample IntmicLarv3ML3BL_FD_12354 | JGI IMG/M metagenome (IMG submission 12354)
GCAACCTCGGCTCGCATTTTTTCAAGCTCCGGGTCCAATGCGTCGGCGGGGCGGCCGGTAATAATCTCATCCCCGCCGATAATCATCTTGACGATTTCGGGTTTAACAACAACAGGAGGGCTGCCATATTCACCGCGAATAAGCGCCTTAAACTCTTTTGTAACCATCTTATACCGTTCGCCGCCAATAATATTAAGCACAGCCTGCGAACCTACAATTTGCGACGACGGAGTAACAAGCGGCGGATAACCGGCATCCTCACGAACGCGTGGCACCTCCATAAGCACATCAACGAGTTGGTCCTCTTTGCCGGCCTGCTTGAGTTGGCTGACAAGATTTGATAACATGCCACCGGGCACCTGATAAATAAGCGCATTCGCGTCAACCTCGAACATTTTCGGGTCAATCAACCCGCTGTCAAGGTATTTGCGCCGCAACGGCAGAAAATGTTTAGTAATCTCATTGAGCTGATTAACATCAAGCCCGGTATCATATTCGGTACCGGAAAAAGCCGCAACCATGGATTCGGTAGCGGGATGCGATGTACCCATTGCAAAAGGCGAAAGCGCAGTATCAATAACATCAGCACCGGCCTCAATAGCTTTAAGCATAACCATATCGGAGATACCGGCGGTGAAATGCGAGTGAATTTGAATGGGAATTTTAACACTTTCCTTGAGAGCCTTAACAAGGTCATATGTCTCATAAGGAACAAGCAACCCCGCCATATCCTTGATACAAATAGAGTCTGCACCAACATTTTCGAGCGCCTTGGCATAATTGACGAAATAATCAATATTATACATCGGACCGGTAGTATAGGACACAGCAACCTGAGCATGAGCACCCTTTTCCTTGCGTGCGGCCTTGATGGAGGTTTCGAGATTGCGAATATCATTAAGTGCATCAAAAATACGAATAATATCAATGCCGTTTGCTACCGATTTTTGGACAAAATATTCCACAATATCATCAGCATAATGGCGATATCCGAGCATGTTTTGACCACGAAACAGCATTTGCAGCTTGGATTTCGGCATTTTTTCACGTAAAATGCGGAGACGCTGCCATGGATCCTCGTCAAGAAAGCGGAGACAAGCATCAAAAGTCGCACCACCCCAACATTCGATTGAGTGATACCCGATATTATCGAGCAATTCGAGAGCAGGGAGCATCTCCTCGGTAGTCATGCGTGTAGCCGCGAGCGACTGATGACCGTCACGCAACACAGTTTCGGTAATTCCGACCTTAGCCAATATTTTTACCCCCTTTTATACCAACGTTATAATCAATTGTCCGGAATTGACAGAATCGCCCTTGTTGACATGAATGCCTGCAATAACAGCGTCACGCGGCGACATGATTTCATTTTCCATTTTCATGGCTTCAAGAACGAGCATAGCCTCGCCCTGTTTAACTGAATCACCGGACTTGACTATTACATTAACAATAGTTCCGGGCATGGGGGCGAAAATTTCCTCCGAACCGGATACAGCCGCAGGAGCAGGTGACACAGGAGGAGCCGCCGGAGTTGCCGGAGCAACAACCGCCGGAACGGTAGCGACCTGCACAGCAGCAGGCATCGTCGCTTCAGCCGTGGGAGCTAATTCCTCAACCTGCACATCATAAGAGTTACCGTTAACAGTGATATTAAAACGTTTCATCACAAAAAATCCTTTCTATTATGTCGGAACAAATCCTAATTTATAAAACGATATTCGAATGTTTTTTTGGCAAGCGGGAAACCCGTTTTCCGGCAAGCATATCAAGCAAAGCAACCAATTTCGTTTTTGTTTCGGCGGGGGACACGATATCGGTAACATATCCGACAGCGGCAGCAGACTCAGCCGTGCCCTCGGAACGGGCATACTGCGCAAAAAGCACCTCCCGTTCCTCCGGAACAGTAACAGCCGCCAATTTTTCTTTCCACAAAACCGGTACAGCCGCCTCGGGAGTCATTGGCAAAATTACTGCATCGGGCCATGCGAGAACAACGTCAGCACCGGCGGCAAGACCTGCCACGGCGATATAAGCCGCCCCGCAAGCCTGTCCGGTAATAACCGTGAGCTTTGCGGTGGCAGCTTCGGCATAAGCATGGGAAATTTTGGCGGCGCATTTAAGTCCGGCAAACCCGACAGCGTCCACAAAACTGATTACCGGCACGGAAAAGCTGTCGCACATCCGAACGAACCTTGCAACGCGTGTGGTGTCACAGCATGAAACCTTGCCGCCGTCGCCAACCAGCGCAACCAATCCGCAAACCGTTCCGCCAACCCTCGCCAGCACGGTCTTGCATTCTCCGCTTCCCAAAACAACAGATGAATCAGTGTCAGCAATGGCGCAAACCGCGTCGATGGCGTTATTGAATTCACCCGCCGAGGTATCATAATCATAAGCAGGAGCCGCCGATAAATTGTTTGACGGCAGCAAGGAAATAAGCTTCCGAACCTGCTCCAAAGCGGCGTCAAGGTCGGGCGCAGCGATGTCAACCGCGGCATTATCGTCACCGGGATTGAGGTAATAATCCACCGCTCCCGCCGACACGGTGAGGTCAGCATTCGCGGCAATAACAGCCGCAGAACCAACGCAAGAACCGGCAATCAGCGCGATTTGCGGAACCACACCAGAGATATTGTTCGACGCGGACAGCAGGGACGAAACAGCATACATAGCGTCGAGCTTTTCGCCGAGTTTGGCGCCGTCGCTGTCAAAAATACCGACCACAGGCGCGCCGTTTTGAGCGGCAAGTGCATAAATTTTGGCGATTTTCACAGATTGAGACTTACCAATAGCGCCAAAACATACATCGTGATCCTGTGCAAAAGCATAAGCGGGATTTCCATCCACCAAACCAAATCCGGCAACAGCCTCGCAAGGCATATCGCCGTCCATTGCAAACCGGTCAATTTCGGTAAACGTATCCTGATCAAACAACCGGCACAGCATACCTCTTGCGGAGGAAGCAGCAGGCATTTCACCGGCATTCTGATTACTCATCAAAAAACAACCCTCATCTCTTCACATATATTACCATATTTTTTGACTGCCGTTTCCACGGCAGCCAAACGCAAATTATATTTACCATTATAAAGGAAAAATGTAAGGATTTCAATAGAATAAATGTTATTTTTTTGACAAACAAAAAATAAAAATCGACAAAATAAAGACGCATATACAACAAAAATAAAAAAAATCAATAAAAGGCTTGAAATTTTCCTGAAAGTGCTCTATAATGGTGACCAAGTGGAGTAAAGTAGGTTGTTGTGGTGGAAAGTGGCGGATTATCAACATTTTCCACAGAGTTTTCCACAAAAAAGTGAAGCTGTAACATTTTGTAAGGATAATTCTCAACACTAACCGCCGTGAACAGAGAGGTTTTCATGCTTAAGGGACGTTACCAACATAATATTGACGCGAAGGGGCGCATTTTTGTGCCGGCAAAGCTTCGCGAAAAGCTGGGTGATGAATTTATTGCCGCGGCTGTGTTGGATCGTTGTATCTGCCTCTACTCGACGGAGGAATGGGACAAGCTTTTGAACGGATTTGCCGAAATGCCGCTGACAAAATCGCGCAGACTACTGAGAACACTGTCAGCCAACGCCACCGACGTGACGGTTGACGCACAAGGACGTGTAAATTTGCCAAAGCATTTGCTGGAATACGGCGGGCTGGAAAAGGAAGCACTGGTAATAGGTGCGGGGAACCGTGCCGAGATATGGAATCCCGAGGTTTACAACGAAGCTTCCGGAATGATGACACCGGAAGAACTCGAAAACGCCTTCACAGAGTTAGGTTTTTAACGGATATGGAAAAAAATTATCATGTCCCCGTGCTGCTTGACGAAACGTTGACCGCGTTATCAGTAAAACCGGACGGGACTTATATTGACCTAACAGCGGGCGGAGGGGGACACTCTTTTGCGATTGCGTCACGGCTGACGACCGGACGGCTTATAGCGGTGGATCAAGACCCGGATGCTATCGCCGAAGCAGGCGGACGGCTGAAAGACCTGCCCGTTATGACGGTGCAAGCTAATTTCAGCGAGGTTGCAGGAATTGTTGACAAGCTGGGCATCACGGCGGTTGACGGAATACTGATGGACATTGGCGTGTCATCGCACCAGCTTGACACGGCATCGCGCGGATTTTCCTATCACGAAAGCATGGATGCGCCGCTGGACATGCGAATGAGCCAAAACGGACGTACCGCCGCCGACATTATTGCAGAATATGATGAAGCGTCGCTGGCAGATATATTCTTCAAATACGGCGAGGAAAAATTCTCTCGTTCCATAGCCCGTGCGATAGTGAATTATCGTCAGCAATCACCGATTGAAACCACGATGCAGCTGTCGGATTTGATAAAGGAATCGGTTCCCGCGGCATATCGCCGAAGCGGACACCCCGCGCGAAAGGTGTTCCAAGCGTTGAGAATCGAGGTAAACGGCGAGCTGGAACGCCTGTCCGAAGGACTCGACGCGGCGTTTGGTTGTTTAGCGGACGGTGGACGGCTGGCGGTCATAACCTTCCATTCGCTGGAGGACAGAATGGTAAAACGACGGTTCGCGGCATTTTGCACGGGATGCACATGCCCGCCGGAATTCCCGATATGTGTATGCGGCAAAACCCCGGCAGGACGATTAATATTACGCAAGCCTGTCTTGGCGAGCGAGCGTGAGCTTGAAATAAATCCGCGAAGCCGCAGTGCGAAGCTGCGATGCGTCGAAAAAATATAACAGATTTGAAGTCCAAGGAAAGGAGCAATTTGTATGGCAGGGCGTAACGAATCATATGCATATGATTTGTCGTTGTTTGAGACAAAAAAGGCAGATGTTATTGCGGTAAAACCGAACAAAAAGCTTGAAAAGGCAAAACAGCGAAAAAACAAAGTTCAATCGCTGCTGAATACGGTTGCTCTGATGTTCATTGCGGCAATAGTATTTTCGGTGATGTGTACAATGATATCAATGCGTGTCCAGCTAATCGAGCTTGAAGGTTCTATCCGCGCGAGCGAGGAAGAGATTGTGGGGCTGGAAAGCAAGCGAATCAGGCTCACGGATGAGCTGGCGCAAAAAACGTCGGCAAAAAGCGTGGAGGAACATGCGCGCGATACGTTGGGTATGCAAAAAGCGGAATCATCTCAAATTTTTTACATACAAATAGAAGAAGGAGACAGAGTAATCGTCCCGGAGACAAAATCCGACAATATCTTTGATAATATGGCATCATCCATAAAAAGTTTTTTTGGACAGTTGGCATACCTTTTTGAGTGAACAAATAAGTATGTACGAGGGGAAATTCACCTCGCACTTTGGACAGTGAGAGTTGGGATGAAAAAATCTTAACTCTCCTTTTCTTCAATGAGAAAGGAATTGAGCATTGTGAAAAAGACCGCATCCAAAAGAACGAATATATCGACAAAAACGCCGACAAAGCAGATGTGGCGGAGGTCGATAATCACTATGGTAGCCTTGATTGGCGTTGGGTTTTCGGCAATTATATATAACCTTGCAAATATACAGTTTGTACAGGCAGACGAACTTCGCCGAAACGCGGTATCACAGCAAATGTGGGACACGGTAACATCGCCGAACCGCGGAGAAATTCTCGACATAAACATGACAGTGCTCGCACGGTCGTCCACGGTATGGACGGTAATACTGTCGCCAAAGGCGTTGGAAACCGAGGAGGAGCGGAATCTCGTTGCCGACGGATTGTCAGAGCTGCTCGAAATTGACCGCCAAACTCTGTATGACCGCACGTTGAAAACATGGTCGCAATACGAAATTATAAAGAGGAAAATCAACGATAAGGAACGCGACGAGCTTAACGCGTGGATAGATGAGAACAAAATGTCCCAAGCGTTACGCACAATAGACGACTACAAACGGTATTATCCCAACAATAATCTACTCTCGGGAGTGCTCGGATTCACTGGCTCGGAAAACACCGGACTATATGGGCTTGAAGCATACTATGAAAAAACGCTGGCAGGCAAAGCGGGACGGATAATAACGGCACGTAACGGAGCAAACGACCGAATGCCGATAAAAATGAAATTTGAGAAGAAAATAGAAGCGGAAAACGGCAAAAGCTTGGTACTTACAATAGACAGCGTTGTGCAATATTATGCAGAAAAGTACCTTGAAATAGCGATAAAGGAAACGGGATGTAAAAATCGCGGCTCGGTAATTATAATGGATGTGAAAACCGGCGCGATAGTAGCAATGGCGACAAAAGGCGACTTTGACCCGAATAATCCAATGGAGGTCAGCAACCCGACCTCCGCGGCGTTGATAGCCAAGCTTGCGGGAGACGAACAATCGGCGGCGTTAAAGTCGGCGAGGGAACAACAGTGGATAAACAAACCCGTATTCGATTTTTATGAACCCGGCTCGGTGTTCAAAACCTTCACCAGTGCGGCGGCACTTGAGGAGCGAACCATCACCGCACACACAACATTTAATTGCAGCGGCTCGTTGGTTGTTGGCGGCTCGGAAATAAGTTGTCACAAAAAAGGCGGTCATGGAATACAAACATTTGCACAAGCGTTGTCAAACTCGTGCAATCCCGCGTTTATGAAGGTGGGAGAATCACTGGGACGTGACCTGTTTTTTAAATATTACACAGCGTTCGGATTCACTGAACCCACTGGAATAGATATGCTGTCGGAATCAAGAGTAACTCCCGCGCTGTACCACACCGCCGAAAAGCTCAACGTTGTAGAGCTGGCGATAGCGGCATTCGGTCAGCGGAATAAGGTAACACCCATCCAAATGATAACCGCAATGTCGGCGGTCGCCAACGGCGGATATTTAATGGAACCGTATGTGGTAGACCGCATACTAAACGCCGATGGCAGCGTGTTCAGTACCACTGAGCCAAAGGTCAAACGTCAGGTAATCTCAGAGCAGGTTTCGCGCCAGCTTTGCGAAATGCTGGGCGAGGTAGCGACATCTGGAGGCTCCATAAACGCATACATACCGGGCTACAGAGTGGGAGGAAAAACCGGTACATCCGAAAAACTGGATATCGCGGAAAGGAATCAGGTAGTATCATCCTTTTCGGGATTCGCGCCGTATGAAGACCCGCAATATGCCATCCTCGTGATGCTGGACGAACCATCGCTTCCGGAAACTGTGCGATACGGCGGAACAATAGCGGCGCCGGTAGCACAAAAGATATTCAGCGAAGCACTGCCGTATCTTGGAATTGACCCGAAATACACGCCGGAGGAAATAGCAAAATTGGAATGTACCACGCCGGATGTGAGGGGAAAATCGGTATCCGAAGCCCAAAATATGCTGGACAATGCCCAGCTGAAATACAGTGTATACGGCAACGGTGACAAGGTGTTGAAGCAGGTGCCGGCGAACGGTCAAACTATTCCGCGCGGCGGCAAGGTGGCGTTGTATACAACAGAAGAAGAAATGGAAACAACGGTAAAGGTTCCTGACTTTACAGGAAAAACATTAATACAAGCGAACGAAATGGCGGCAAAAGCCGGAGTCAACCTGCAACTGACCGGTTCGGGATTACAAAACGGCTCAGCCATAGCGTCATCGCAGGATATAGCGGCCGGAACAGAAGTACCGCCCGGCAGAGTAATAAAAGTGAGCTTCGTGGTACACGATGATACGGTGACGGCCTAAGTAACCAATGAATAAATTTTCGTATCCGATTTATTCATCAGTTACTTAATGTGACTATTGAAAAGGAATGATTTTCCATGAAACTATCACAGCTTATGCGGGGAGTTAAAGCCGCGATAAATGACGGTGACATAGAGGTCGCCGGTATTACCTGCGACTCGCGGCGTGTAGCGGCGGGATGGGTTTTCGTGTGTATCGAAGGCGTGGCGGCGGACGGACATAGCTTTGCCGCGGCTGCGGCGGAGAATGGCGCTGCAGTGGTGCTTGCACAAAGAGACGTTGGAGTGGGTATGCAGATTTTAACTGAATGCACCCGCAAAGCGTGGGCGATAATGAGCGCCAACTGGTTTGGCAATCCCGCCGAAAAATTAAAGCTTATCGGGGTAACCGGCACAAACGGAAAAACATCGGTAACATATATGCTGAAAGCGATAATGGAAGCGTGCGGGCACAAAACCGGACTAATCGGCACAAACCAGAATCTGATAGGCGATCGTGCCTTGCCGGCGGGACACACAACGCCCGACCCCTACGACCTGCAAAGCCTGTTTGCGTTGATGCACGCCGAAGGATGCGACACCGCCATAATGGAGGTATCATCGCACGCGCTGGACCAGCACAGAGTGGAAGGCTGCCTGTTTGAAGCGGGGGTTTTCACTAATCTGACACAAGACCACCTCGACTATCACGGCACAATGGAAAACTACATGAAGGCAAAACGCCGGCTGTTTTCCCAAAGTAAAATTGCGGTAATCAACGCCGACGACGAATGGGCACAGCCGATAACAGAAGGAATTACATGCCCGGTAGTGACCTATGCAGTGAAGCGGAACGAAGCGGACTATGTCGCAAAAAATGTCCGTCCGCGACCGGCAGGAATGGATTTCGAGCTGGTGGGCACAGGCGAAATAGCTCGGGTGCGGCTTGCAATGCCGGGAATGTTCTCGGTATACAACGCAATGGCAACAGCGGCGTGCGCACTGGCACTTGGTGTGTCATTTGAGCAAACTATAGAAGCGCTGAAAAGCGTTGATGGAGTAAAAGGACGCGCCGAAGTGGTTCCGACGGGACGGGACTTCACCGTTATAATCGACTATGCCCACACACCGGACGCGCTGGAAAAAATATGCAAAACCATCAAAACCGGATGCGGCGGCAGATTGATAACACTATTCGGTTGCGGCGGCGAGCGAGACATAGGCAAACGTCCGATTATGGGGGAAATAGCATCGCGGCTGTCGGATTTTGTTATAGTAACCTCCGACAACCCCCGTTCGGAGGAAGCATCGGCAATAATCAGCGACATACTCAAGGGAATACCAGAACGAAAAACGCCGTATACTGTGATAGAGAACCGTGAAGAAGCGATTCGCTGGGGAATAGCCAACGCAAAAGCGGGAGACACCCTGCTGCTCGCGGGAAAAGGGCACGAAACCTATCAGGTATTAAACAGCGGCCGCATACACCTTGACGAACGCGAAATAGTAGCGGAAGCATTGAAAGAGTTACCAAATTAAGGCAGTGGACACAGAGCATTGATAAAGTGAAAACCTGTTATACTGAATGTAGTGAAGTATCTTTAAGATTCTTCGCAGGCTCAGAATGACAATAAATTCAAAGCTATTTACCTGTTCACCGAATTAAATAAAAGGAAGTTGTGTACATGATAAGCTTGGCAATACTCACAGGTTCGTCCCGCATGGTGGTAATAGCGGCGACGGCAGTAGCATCTTTTTTAATAACAGCGCTGTTGGGATTTGTATTAATTCCGTGGCTGAAAAAGCTGAAATTCGGGCAAACTATACGTGACATCGGCCCATCATGGCACAAGAAAAAGCAGGGCACACCCACAATGGGCGGATTGCTGTTTATCATCGGCGGCACGGTCACACTGATAGCGGTGGCACTTGCCTGTGAGCTGATATTCGATATACCGGTAATTTTCGGCGCAAGCGGGATATCGCCGATGGCGGCCGGCACAATAATGGCACTGGGATGCGCGGCAATCGGATTTGCCGATGACTATATCAAGGTGGCAAAAAAACGCAACCTCGGATTGACAGCGCCGCAAAAAATGTTCGCCCAGCTGCTGGTAGCACTGGCATATGCTGTGACAATGTATTCCACCGGCGCAACGATGATAGAAATCCCGTGGATAGGAACGGTAGACTTCGGGATATGGTTCATACCCTTCTGTATAGTGGTCATCGCGGCGGTAACAAACGCGGTAAACTTTGCGGACGGAGTTGACGGACTGTGCGGTATGGTAAGCTTTGTAGTAGCGCTTTTTTTCCTGATTCTTGCGGGTGTCGGCGGCTTTTTCGCTGAAGGGCTGCAATCAGCGGTGCTGGCAGGAGGAATGGCAGGGTTTTTGGTATGGAATCTGCACCCCGCACGTGTGTTCATGGGGGATACAGGCTCGCTGTTTATCGGTGGAATGATAACAGCAATGGCGTTTGGTTTGCGTCAACCGTTTTTGTTGCTTCCGGCGGGAATCATATATGTTGTGGAAATGCTGTCGGTAATTATACAAGTGCTGTATTTCAAAGCAACCGGCGGCAAAAGGCTGTTCAAAATGAGTCCGATACACCATCATTTTGAGATGTCGGGATGGAGCGAAATGAAAATTGTAACCATATTCACTGTCACAACCGTAATAGGATGCACAGTTGCATGGCTGTTGACGATGGTATAATACTAATTTAGCATTAATACAGAAAGGCGTGACCACTTTGCCCACACGAATTCCCGAAATGGCGTTAAAAGCGCCGACTGCTGGAAAGAAAAAAGCAGGTTTGTTTTCGGTATCGGAAGGTTTTGACATTCCGTTGCTGATAATTTTGCTGCTCATTTTATCAATCGGGCTGATAACGTTGTTTTCGGCCAGCTTTGTGTATTCCTACTATGCGACGGGTGGAGACGACAGCTTTTCAATAATCCGCAAGCAAATAATATTTGCAGTCGTCGGGGTAGTATTGATGCTGATTATATCGACAATAGATTATCATGTGTTGCACCGTCTTGCCATTCCGCTGATAATATTGGCGGAGATATTGTTGGTAGTGGTGTTGCTTTTGCCAACCAACGAAAACGGGCTTAGGGTTCACCGATGGATACCGTTACCGATAGTGGGACAGTTCCAGCCGTCTGAGGTAGCAAAATTCGCGTTGATAGTAATTTTTGCGCACTTGATAGCGCACCATCATAAAGACCCGAAAAAGATGAAAACCTTTTTGGGCGGATTCCTGCCGTTTATGATAATCCTCGGAATAACCTGCCTGCTGGTAATAGCGGAACCACACCTGTCGGGGACAATTTTACTGCTTGGCATAGGAATTTCCATGATGTTTGTGGGCGGCACAAAGATAATATATCTCGTATTAACCATGCTGTTGGGAGCAGGCGCGGCAAGCTTTCTGATAGTGAAGGTAGGATACGAGATGGACCGTATAAGGGTGTGGCTTGACCCGATAGGAATGTACAACGACGGCACAAAGATAGAACGCGACCAAGCACTGCAAACAATGCAATCATTGTATGCAATAGGCTCCGGCGGGCTGATGGGACAAGGACTGGGCAACTCGCGCCAAAAGCACCTGTTCCTTCCGGAAGGACACAACGACTTTATATTTTCGATATTTTGCGAAGAAATGGGATTTGTCGGAGCGCTATTTGTAATCATCCTGTTTGCTCTGCTCATCTGGCGCGGCATAAGCATAGGAATGCGGGCAGCGGACAAATTCGGCTCAATGCTTGCAATAGGGCTGACGTTGCAGATAGGAATTCAGGTGTTTTTGAACATCGCGGTGGTAACCAACATCATCCCAAACACCGGAATAAGTCTGCCGTTTTTCAGCTATGGAGGAACGTCGTTAATCATGCTGTTGGCACAAATGGGCGTGTTGTTGTCGATATCGCGAAGCGCGAAAGTGTAGTGCCGCCGTATCTTTCAAAAAAAGGAGCGTTTATAATGCGTGTATTATTAGCAGGTGGCGGCACAGCGGGGCATATTAATCCCGCGCTGGCGATTGCGGACAAAATAAGAAAAGAACATCCCGACGCGGTTTTCCTGTTTGTGGGGGCAAAAGGGAAAATGGAAGAAAAGCTTGTTCCGGCGGCGGGATATAATATCGAAACGCTTAAAATCCAAGGCTTCCGTCGCCGCATAACATTAAAAAACATCGGACGCAACACTGCCGCTGCCTTTTATGCGGCAACAGCGGGACGGCGATGCGGCGAAATCATCCGAAACTTCCGCCCCGATATAGCAATAGGAACCGGCGGATATGTCTGTGGCCCGTTGTTGCGCCGCGCGGCGAAAATGGGAATACCGGTGCTGTTGCACGAATCCAACGCTTTCCCAGGTGTAACCGTAAAGCTGTTGGCATCCTCTGCAGCGGCGGTAATGATAGCCAGCGAGGAAGCCCGCAAGCATCTGCCCGATGGTGCGAATGTAATTGTGACCGGCAACCCGTTGCGGCAGGGCTTTTTGAACACCGACCGTGAATGCTCCCGCCGCGGGCTTGGATTGGATATCCGTCCAATGGTACTTTCCTTTGGCGGCAGTCTCGGGGCCGACCGGCTCAACGAAGCAATGGCGGAGGTTCTCGCGCGAAGTATAAAAGACGGGCGGCTGCAACATATACACGCCACCGGCGCCGCAGGATGGGATAAAATGAACCGCCGCTTGCGGGAATTAGGCGTGGCGGAAAATGCCGATGGAATCACCCTGCGCCGGTACATAGATGATATGCCGCGCTGTATGGCGGCGGCGGATTTAGTAATTTCCCGATGCGGAGCAATGACGTTAAGCGAGTTGCCCGCCGCGGGACTTCCGTCAATTTTGATACCATCGCCAAATGTGGCGGAAAACCACCAATATCATAACGCAATGGCGCTGGTGAATAAAGGCGCGGCAGTGTGTATTGAGGAAAAAAACCTGACCTCAGACACACTGTGGCACGAGCTTACGCAAACGGTATATGATGCGGAAGTATTGCAAAAAATGAGTCAAAATGCACACACCGCCGCCATAACAGACGCCGACGACCGTATATATAAAGTAATTCAAGAAACACTCAGTCCACTTAAATGACACAAAACAAAGCCGCTGCACAACATCGTGCAGCGGCTTCACTGATTTTATAAACTATTCCGCCGCCGTTTCATCGCCGGCAGTATCAGTAGCATCAGTAGTTTCAACTTCCGGCACAGTAGTGGCCTCACCATCATCCGGCGCAGTGGTAATCTCTGTCGTCACAGGGGAAGCGTTAAGAACAGTGAGAGCCGAAGCCAGCTGCGGGTCGGTATCATCGGTGAGGAAAGCAAACTGATTTTCCTGCACAGGTGTAAGAGCCGACATGATATCGGGTGTAATCCCAACACCATCGAAAGTGGATTTATCCTGCAAATAATACTTCGCCACCGACATTTTAATGGCCGACCCATCGGTATTGAGGGGAATCAACTGTTGCATCATACCCTTGCCGGCGGTAGTGGTTCCAACAATATTAACCTTGTTGTTATACTGCTTTAGCACAGCGGCAAAAAGCTCCGCCTCGCCCGCAGTGGAACCGTTAACCAAAATAACCGTAGGTTTGGTAAGCTCAAGAGTACCCTCGGCGGAATATGTAGTGGCGATATTATTACGGTCAACAGATTCCGCGTACACACCCTTTGCAAGCAGCATGCCGCAAAGTCCGGTAACCGATTCCACTGTCCCGCCGGCATTGTTACGCACATCAATAACATAACTTTGCGCGCCCTGCTGTTCCAGCGAATTGAAAACGGATTTAAACTGCTCGGGAGTGTTGTTATAAAAGTATTTGATTTTAATAACACCAACGCCGCCATACAAAATCCGGCCTTCAACGCTGGTAACACCGTAAGTTCCGGCGGAAATTTCCACAACATGAGTCGCGCCGTTGCGGCTAACTGACATTTTGATGACAGGATTATTGTGGAGAGCGGAACGGATTTCCTCAAAGCGCGAAGATACGACATCCGCACCATCAAAGGAAATAATCACATCACCCTTTTGTAAGCCGGTAGCGGCGGCAGGTGATGATTTTTGAACCGACACAATTTCGACCTCGCCGGTGGTACGCAAAGCAACCTGCAAACCAATCCCCATCAAGCTTCCGGCAAGCCGGTCGGTTTCGGTTTTATACTGGGCGGCGGTAAGATAAGCGGCATAAGAATCGCCCATGCCGGTAACATACCCGTTCGCGAGCGAATCACGAAGCACCTGCCCGTTGACATCAAGGTAATAGTTTTGACGTGCAACACGGTCAAGCTCGGCGAGATGGTCGTGCATGGTAACAAGGTCGTTAGCCTTGGCGAAAGTGCTGTTAAAATTACGCATAGCAATAACAACCGTAACCGACAGCGTGAGAGCGACGGACACCAAAATCAGCGTAACAGTAACACCAAGCGACACCTTTTTATTCATAAAAAATACCCCTTAACCCTTTTTCAAATAACCCTTAGCAACAGGGTCAACAGCAACACCGTTTTCGTGGACTTCAAAATGCAGATGCGGACCGGTAACATCTCCGGTCGCACCGGCCTGTCCGATAACATCTCCGGCCTTAACAGTCTGACCGGTGGAAACAAGAACCTTGGACATATGCGCGTAAAGCGTGGAAATTTTAACACCATTCGCGTTGGTGCCGTGGTTAATGGTGACGTAATACCCATATCCGCCGCCCCAAGTGCTGGTTGTCTGGGCGGTAACAACAACACCGTCAGCGCCGGCAACGATATTCTTTCCATACACAGGGACAGCACCCTCGGAGATGTCAACTCCCTTGTGCAGCCTGCCCCAGCGCATACCATACTGGCTGGAGATGTTTTGCACTGCGGGCACGGGCCAAACCATGATGCCGGCGTTGTATGTGACCTGGACCTCGCTTTCGGCAATCTTCTTCAAAATAGCCTTGTGAGTATCATCCATTTCACGTTGAATAGCTTTAGCATCCTTTTTGGTTTCATTGATATTCTGCTCCAACTGTCTAATAATAGCATGAGATTTCCCATAAAGTATATCCAGCTCGGCTTTCTTAGCATCCGCCTCAGCTTTCAAAGCGTTAATGCTCTCGCGTTGTGCCGCAACAGTATCTTTATTAGCGTAAAGCTGCTGTTTAACTTCATTAATCTGCCCGATTTCGGCTTCGAGAGAGTCCATAAGCTCCTTTGATGATCGGGACAGCCGCTCGGTAATCTTTGACCGTACGAGATAATCGGCATAATCCTCGGTATCCATCAGCATTTGGAACGAGGAAAGGTTTCCGCCGCGGGAAATAGCCCGCAACCGACCCCGCAAAGTTTCCATCCGGCTCTCGATTTCTGCCTCTTTACCGGCGATTTCGAATTCCTTCGCTGCAATATCAGAGACAATCGTGGCAATGTTGCTGTCAAGTGACGAAACCTGAGAATCAAGATTGTCAATTTGCAATTTAGCATTAGCAATCTGACTGTTGAGCGAGTTGAGATATTTCTGTTCGGTGTTTTTCTCGCTTTCATGCTGTGCAATTTCCTTGTTAAGCGCATCCGCCTCACGCTTGAGCTGGTCGCTTTTAGCCTGTAACTCCTCCAAAGTGGCGGCATACGCCGGCGCGGGCGAACCCGCAAAAAACGACAGCACCACAAAAATAGTAACAGCACCGGCAACAACCCGCCGCATGTATTCAAATTTCTTTCCGCTTCCGGAAAACGCCATAAATTTCAAATTCATCTCATCCTTTCGAGAATTTTCAAGTCAATTTTTTTACATATTCCTTGGCAACAGGGTCAACAGCAACGCTGTTTTCATGAACCTCAAAATGCAGATGCGGCCCACTGGAATCACCGGTAGAGCCGGCATGTCCGATAACGTCTCCCGCCTTAACTGCCCGGAGAAAACAATCACGCTTCCATCAAAGCAGCTCCGACAAGCCGCCATCCTTGCGCAGATAGCGACCGGCGGAAAATATGCTGCCAAGCAAACCCATAAAAATTCCGATAGCAAAATACCCGCAAAAAACCACGAGAGAAACCGAAGAAAAATCAACCATAAAATTAAGAATCCCAATACCGGAAGCGAACATGCCAACCATACGTTCATAAATCAGGAAAGTAACACCGTAAGCGGCGGCGGCCGAAAGTGCGCCCAGCAAAACCCCTTCAACAACAAACGGGAAACGTACAAACGCGTTGGTAGCACCCACGGATTTCATAATGGAGATTTCAAGCCGCCGATTAAATACCGTAAGCTTGATGGTATTGGAAATAATAAACAACGACACCAGCATAAGCAAAGCAATAATCCACCCGCCGACAAGAAGAACAGCATGGCGGGTTTTGTAAAGCATATCCGCGATATCCGCGTTATACGAAAGCTCATCAATCTCGGGAAGCTCGGAAATGGCCGCAATAGACTGTTCTTGAAGCGCAACATCGGTCAAGGTAACGAGAAAAACATCGGAATAAGGATTTTTCCCGACAAGCTGCTCGTTGATATCACTTGGCATAGAGCTGCCGTATTTTTCAAGCAATTCCTCCTTGGACTTTAACTCGACCTCAGCGATATTCGGAATCGCCAGCAGCTTTTCGGAGAGCGGCTCGCGCTCCGCGGCATCAAAATCCTCAACAGTAAAAGCCGCCACAATATTCTGACCATACACCCAGTCAAACGCGTTGTCAATGTTAACAAATATCAAATATGACCCGCCGGTAAGCAACAGGCAGGAAACAAGAACAATAATTGAGGCAATAGCCATGAAGCGGTTTTGCCAAAGACTGCGAACACCCTCACGGGTGAGATAACGAAAGCTTGCAAACTTCATTATTAATAATCAGTCCCTTCTTCATGTTCGTTTTTAAGACCGGCGGCGTCGAACATCTCGGGCACGTCGGTATCGACATAAGTATGCGTGCCACTGTCCGATGCGCTGACATCGGACACAACACATCCGTCGCGAATTTCAATGGTACGATGGTCAAACCGGTCCACAAGCTCCCGTTCATGCGTAACCATAATAATGGTAGTGCCGCGGCGGTTAATTTCGGTAAGCAGCTCAATAATTTCCTGCGATAAAGTGGAATCAATATTACCGGTCGGCTCGTCCGCAATAATTATAGAAGGATTGTTGACAAGTGCGCGAGCCAACCCGACACGTTGTTGTTCGCCGCCGGAAAGCTCCTTGGGAAAGTGGCGCGACTTGTTTTGTAAAGCGACAAGCCCCAAAATATACGGAACACGCTTGCGAATGGTACGGGAGGAAGCGCCGGTAACGCGCATAGCAAAAGCGACATTATCAAATACAGTCATGCTGTTAATAAGCCTAAAATCCTGAAAAACGATACCCATGGTACGCCGAAGAAAAGGAATCTGCCGTTTTTTAATCCTGGAAAGCTTGCGGTCATTGACAAAAACCTCGCCGGCATTGGGCTGTTCCTCTCTCATCATAAGCTTGAGAAAGGTGCTTTTTCCCGCGCCGGACGACCCGATAATAAACACAAATTCGCCCTTTTCGATGCGAAGATTCACATCTTTAAGAGCTTTAACACCGTTATCATATGTTTTATGCACACCCTTGAATTCAATCAAAGGAGTCACCTCATTTCCGAAAGATTCATCGAAATACGTCGAACATTAAAGCGCAACTCTGCGCCGGTGAATTAAAAATGCAAAACAACAAGTCGAAACCGATAAACCACAACCTTTCACTTTTTCGATATTTGCGGATTTCAAAGAAACACACAGATTCCTTCAAAACCTCAAGCTTGAACCTGTTCAAACTTATGATTTCAATAAACAACAAGTATGTACCGTTTACAGCAGGGGACGCCGCATTCGGCATCCCGGCCACCCTTTCGCAACCTGTCATTTTGAGCGAACGCTCAGAATGACAGCGCGGGATATAATCTCTGTAATCATCGCAAAGCTATTTAAAATAAGCCTTAACGGCACAATGCCGCATGCCGCCCCAAAAATGCGACGGCATATGGCATTGCGCCGCCGGGAAAACCCAAGCGGCGCAGAAAATTCTTAATATTTAACAGGGTCAGCACTGAGATATTTTTTAACCATAAGGGCGACCTTAAACACAATAGCGTCATCAAATTCCCGCAAATCAAGACCGGTCAAGCGCTTGATTTTTTCCAACCGGTACACAAGAGTATTCCGGTGGACAAAGAGCTTGCGAGAGGTTTCAGAAACGTTAAGATTATTTTCAAAGAAGCGCTGAATAGTAAACAGCGTTTCCTGATCAAGTGACTCAATAGACCCGCGCTTAAATATTTCACGAAGGAACATTTCACACAAAGTGGTGGGCAGCTGATAAATAAGCCGCGCGATACCAAGATGGTCATAGCTGACAATAGTTTTATCAGTGTCAAAAACCTTTCCGACTTCAAGAGCGACCTGCGCCTCCTTGAAAGAACGGGCAAGGTCCTTAATGCCCTCAACAGGAGTACCGATACCAACGGTCGCCTGAGTATAAAACTCGCCGGACAGAGTATCAACAATAGACCGGGCAAGCTTTTCAAGGTCGCCGGATTCGATATTAGCGCGAATTTCCTTGACCAAAGCGATATCGGTTTCATTAATATTAATGACAAAATCCTTGTTTTTATCGGGGAAGAGATTTTGCACGACATCATAAGCGGAAATGTCGGTACGCACCGAAATCCGAATCAAAAGGATAGCGCGATGAACATCGTTGTTGAAACGAAGCTCACGAGCCTTGAGATAGATATCACCAGGCAGAATGTTATCAAGAATAACATTCTTAACAAAATTTCCGCGGTCATATTTCTCATCATAATACTGCTTGATTGTGGCGAGCGAAATAGCAAGTAATCCGGTATATTTTTGTGCCTGCTCATCCGAGCCTTCAACAAACAAAAGATATTCGCTGCGCGGGCGTGAACCGAAAGCCTTGTAGGTATAACCATCACGGGCAAAGGAATCCTGAGCAGTAAAAGCGTCAGCGGACACAGCGTCAACGGTTTCACCGATTCTTCCCAAATCACTGCAAGCAATAATGGTAGAAGTCTCATCAACAACACCGATAACGCGGTCGATAGAGTCCTTCATTTGATGAACAACGCCTTGAAAAAGCCGATTGGACATATTAACTTCCCCTCTTCTACATTTA
>JGI994J12354_10002288_pt1 | contig 18791 bp, 13 predicted proteins | sample IntmicLarv3ML3BL_FD_12354 | JGI IMG/M metagenome (IMG submission 12354)
AAAGGGGCCTCAGAAGGGGCGGCACGCCCCTAACAGGCCCCTTTCCCCCGCCCGGAGGGCACCCAACTACGCAGAATGAACACCCTGCATCAGTATGCACACCCTCCACCAAACAAATGATCTTCTCTCTCCCTGCCTTCAAAAACCTTGCTACAGGGGAAAACCCCCTGCCCTCAGGAAAAGCCCAAAACAAAACTTCAAGGAACAAGCGTCACTGGCGGTCAGGGCGTGCCGGAGCACGACCGCCAGGAGGCCGTGTTTTCATTGCACAACGCAAGCAGGGGGCGGCTTGGGGGTTTGGAAAGGGGCCGCAGAGGGGGCGGCACGCCCTTGGGCCTGTCCACGCAAAGGTCTTTTTGCCCTCTGGCTGCGTTGGAACGCATTTTTATTCCAGTCGAGTACCGCAAAAGTACACTCCTTCCATAAAAATACGNTCCGCCTTGCCAGAGAACAAAAATCCTCTTTGTGTGAACAGGCCCGGACAAGCCCCTTTCCCCCGCCCGGAGGGCACCCAACTACGCAAAGTGAACAACCTGCATCAGTATGCACACCCTTCACCAAACAAAGGATCTTCTTTCTTTCCCGCCCGGAGGGCAACCAACTACGCAAAGTGAACACCCTGCATCCGTATGCACACCCTTCAGCAAACAAATGATCTTCTTTCTTTCCCGCCTTCGCGTGACTGCCGCATCACGGCAAAATCTGCCTGCCAAAAAGAATGTTCCGAATCAGTATTGATTCGGAACATTCTTTATTGGAGTAATTGCTTTTTCCCTGAAAAATTGTTCAAATATGCGCCATGCGCCATGCGCCAGCCATTGTCGAAGGCAGGAGAATTTGTCGCAGCAACTCCGCAGGAGGGCACAATGACATATCTTTTTTGGCTGATTATTGTTGTCATAACCGTGTACGCGGTGCTTTTGGGCGTTGTCAGCCTGATATACTGGTATGAGGTGCTGAACTGCCCCTGCAAGGCCATTCACCACCCGGCCTGCACCCCCCTTACCGTGCCCCTGCTCTTTCTCTATTGCTGCGTTTCCCACATGGTGGTGCGGCCCCTGTTCATCCTTCTGTACCTCATTACCCGACGGAGCATACACTCGCCCTTGAGTGTCGAGCGGAACCTTTCCCGGCCTCCGGTTGTTCTTGTCCACGGGCTGTACGATTTGCCGGCCTCCTTTTTCATGACCAGAAGGCGGCTGGAAAAGGCGGGGTACAGGGTTATCCACTTTGGCTACAAGTCTTTTTTTATTCCCTTTGAAACCATTGTTACCCAGTTTGACGATTTCATCTATCTGGGCGAGGCCAGCTTTCCGGAGCAGAAATTTCTGATGGTCGGGCACAGCCTTGGGGGGCTGATCATTCGCAAATGGCTCTCGCGCGAGGGCAATGAAGACCGCGTGGCAGGCGTGGTCACCCTTGGCACCCCCCACGGCGGCAGCAAGCTCGCCATCTTCGCGCCCGGCAAGCTCGCCTCCAACCTGAAGCGGGATTCCGCCCTCATCTGTAGCCTGGCCCTTTCTTCCCCGCCCAAAATTCCCTGCACGGCCCTGGCCTCTGCCGCAGACGAAATGGTGCTGCCCGCAGCCGCGCTTCTGCCGCCGGACGGTTGGAAGTTCCGTGAAACCGTACCCGGCACGCACCTGGGCCTGCTTTTTCGCAAAAGGGTGATCAACCATCTTATTGAGGAACTTGATTCGATAGAATAGCCCCTGGAGCCATTCCAATTCGCCGCCAACTCCGGGCGCTGCGTTTCAACGTTACATTGCCTCAGGCCCGGGGAGCTACTTTTTCTTGCCGCTTTTTGGGGCAGGGGGCTCGGCCGGAGTGGGGGGGGCCGCCGGGAAATCGGAAAAGATCCCGGAATAGTCGGGTGTTTCCCACACAGCGCTGCCAGCGTCATTTTTGGTGGGGGTGTAACTTACGGCAAGGGCCCGCTTGTTGATTTCTTCCGTGAAATAGATGGCGACATCGGTCTTGTTGTCTTTCCGCCAGTAGGAATAGGTGCATTGGGGCGTGTTCAGGCAGGGGGCGTCCGAGGCCAGCTTGTTGCCGTGGTTGCGCGCAAACTGCCGTTTCAGCCTGTCCAGCAGTTCGCGAGCTCTGGTAACGGAAAAAGAAGGGTTTTCCTTTGAATCGACACGCAAAAACACTTCTACCAGCCCGGTTTTGTCAAAAACATAGCCCATGGAGGCGTCAAACCCGGCAAGCTCAAAGCCCTTGACCAGCAGGGTGGGCGAGTTGGCCGCTTCGCCGCCGGGCAGCGATATGCCAATGGCCTTGGCCGTGTTTTTTTTGCTCATGCCCCACTGTACCTTGCCAAGATCCACCAGATCGGCGGCCTGGGCGGGAAGGGCGAAAAAGAGAGCCAAAAAGCAGAGTGCAAGCAGGGAAGTACGCATGGGGCCTTCTTGTGGGAGGAGAGTATTTTTTGGTGTACACACAGTGACTGCTCGCCACCCACACCCGCTTCGGCGCTCACCGTGCAAGAGCTGCGGGAGCGGTCGTGGCAGATCGGAGGGGGCCAGCCGTCTGTTGAATGTGGCAAAAAATACTACAGAACGGCCCGGGTGCCAACAACAATCCACCTGCCTTCACCCGCCGTCATTTCCCCCTGGCCCGCATTTGACCCTAGATGTAATGTTTCAATAGGTTGTTCACCCTCCCTCAATTCGGTAAAGCTGGACTTACCACAGCACCAACAAACGAGGAGCAGGCGAAATTCATTTTCGCCGCCAACTCCGAGTGCAGCGTTTCAAAGTTACATTGCCTTAGGCGCACTGTGCGGGCTCGTTCCTCCATACCTGATCGAGTATAGGGCCCCTATACCAGCCGCGGCCTTAGGCCCGCGAGGGCATTGGCAGAGGCAAGGGTCTGGGGCGGCGTGGCGGCCTCGGCCTGCAAGAGTGTAAGGGCATCCTGCATTTCATGCTTCAGCCTGTTCTGCACCGCAGAGCGCACCTGACTGGTGGACGAGCCGAACTGGCGCGAACGCAGGGTGTATATCTGCCTGATAAGCTCCTGTTCTGGCGTTTTCTGGGCTGTTCCGCTGTTTTTGCCCTCTGGGGAACTGGCCGCAAGGGCCGTGTTTGTCAATTTATTGGCACCAACCTGAGTGACTGCCCGGCTCACGATGCTCGCTGCCCCGGCAGGGCCATGCTGCACCGCCGTGCTGAAAAGCACTTCCTGAAGGGCTTTTGGCAGGGCTGTGGCGGAAACGCCTGTTGACTGGGCAATGGCATTCAGGGCTGGCTCATAGTGGCTGGTTTTGATGAATTCGTTTTGCAAGGTTTCAAAGCGTTCTGGTTCGCGCCCGGCAATTTGCTGCCACACTCCGGGCATTCTGCCGCTGCGGCTACCGGTGTTCGCAGGCCCGGCAGCGGTCAGTTCGCGGGCCAGTTCAGGTGCTTTTTCCTCAAGATAGTCTATGAAATTCTGCATGGTTCCGGCACGGGAAGAAATCTGGTACTTCCCGTACGAGGTGCCCCCGTGGCGGTCATAGCCGATGGCCGCTATGCCCATGTCGCCGGATTCAAATTTCGCGGCCAGGGTGCCCAGCTCGCCCTTGTGTGCCAGGGCCCTTTTCCCCTTGCCGCTGGCAATGGCGTTTTGCGCGAACATGGCATCGGTAACCCCGTTGGAGGGAAGTTTTTTCGCCAGGGGTGGGGACGCCTTTCCGGGGTTGAGATGGGGGTTCAGGGCGAGAAAATTGTTGTTCACAGGCCCAAGGTCGCGAAACGCCTGCAAAAGCGCCTGGGTTGAATCGCCGGAGAGAAGGGCGGAATCAAGCCGCAGGCCCTCGTTTCTGGCGGTTTTGTCCAGGAGCAGGTGGGGGTATTTTTCCTGTTCAAACGTGATGACCGGAGCCTTCGGGGTGGCTGGCCCTGTCGCCCCGGAAGGGGAGGCTGCGAGCCGCGCCGAATCCGGCATGGAATTCAGGGTTCGCAGGGGTGCGGGCGAATTTTGCAAGACCCGGGCAAGGGTTTTGGGGTCAACATTCTGTTGCGCCGTATTTGCCGCCTGCCTGTTCCGGGCTGCCGGGCGGGTATCTTCCATTCCAAAGGCCGGACGCCCGGAAAGGGTGGAAACGCGCTTTCTTCCTGTGCGTTCGCCACGCTCGGCGCTGGTCTGCATGGCTTGGGTCAGGGCCAGATTGTCTGAAGCTGTCAGCAGGGAAGCGGGTTTTTGGGCCGCCCCCTCTCCATGCGCGGGCTGTTTTGCCTGCCGCGCCCCCTGCGCCGCCCTGTCCTTCGGTGCGGTATCGGGGCGGGGGGCGTTTGCCGTTCCCCCTGCGCCGGGCGGGGAAGGAAAGGGCCCCTGAAGGGAAAGGAGCCCGGCTTTGTTGCTGTTTGGCATGGAAAAAGACGGCGGCTGTTGGGCTGATTTGTCGGAAATCTTGTTGGGAGATACCAGCAGCGGAGATTTGTTTTCCGAAGAGAGGAAGGAGGCGAAATCTTTGACGCCCCCCTGTTCCGCGCTGAACAGAGGGCGGCCCTTGGCGCGGCGGAATTCTTCGCCACGGGTAAAGGTATTGTCCCCGAAGGTGATATTCGGTTTTTCATTAATCATTCTGGTAACTCCCTTTTGAACAGGTGTGACCTTCCGCGACATTCAACACCAGAGTACCGCAGAAGAGCGCGTCGCAGGCAGGGCCTTTTGGGGGGCCACTGCCGGGTATGGGGCATTGTCATGCCATGGTAAAGCAAGGGGTGTGCCAACAGGGGTATTTGAACGAATGGAAGGGGAATGGCGGGGTCGGTTCGGGGCAGACAGGGGAAAGTGTCATTTTTTTGAGCTTCCGACCTGCGGTCGCCACCTGCAGGCATGTTCAAAGGTACCATACCTCAGGGCTCATCGACTAAAAGGAAGGAGGCCGGGCATATGGCTGCCTGGCCTCCGTGCTGTACAGGAAAAAAGTGCGTCAGGAAATGCTGAACCCCTTCTGGCGGAGGGGAACAACCTTTTTCTTGGCCTTGCCGCGCTTGAGCGGGGCCGAGCATTCCTTGCAGGTGCCGTAGAGGTACATGCGGTGCGAGGTAAGGGTGAAGCCGTGTTTTGCCGCGAGCTTTACCTGGAGTTTTTCAATGTTTTCGTCAATCACCTCGATATTTTTTCCGCAGCTCTTGCAGATGAGGTGGTCGTGGTGGGTGTCGTCCACAGCCGGTTCGTACCGGGCAATGCCGTCGCCAAAATGCAATTCTCTGGCAAGACCGGCTTCGCACAGCAGGCGCAGGGTACGGTACACTGTTGCCTGTCCCACGTTGTTGTCGGCTTCGCGTACAAGGCCGTACAGGTCTTCAGTACTGAGATGATGCCCGCTTTTAAGGAATATATCGACTATTAAACGTCGCTGGGGGGTGCTTTTCAGGCTGCGGGATTCCAAAAAATCAAGGAACTGACTTTTGGCGTCATTCATACGGAACCACCTTGAAAGATAAAAAGTGACAATAATGCATTGCAAAAGAACCCTGTGCCTTTCCTTTGCATGAGAGCGCACAGGCAACGGCAGGCAGGGCAATGTACAGTATAGCAGTGTGTTTGCCTCGCAATTGGTAAACTATAAAACACTTTCATTTAGGGTGGCAAGAAAAAAAGAAAGCTGTACTCCCGCCTGCGGGCAGTTCTCCCGGCAGGGCGTGGTTTGTTGAAATTTCAACTTGCCAAGCTTCCGGCAATTTGCTAGTAACACCCTTCACGCGGAGAGGTGTCCGAGACCGGCCGAAGGAGCACGATTGGAAATCGTGTATACGTGGAAGCGTATCCAGGGTTCGAATCCCTGCCTCTCCGCCAGAAAGTACATTCAACGGAATTCATCAAGCCCTGCAAGGAGTCAAAAAGCCCTGCAGGGCTTGAAGTTTTTTTAGTCGCTGGCAGTCATTGGGCACCGAAGTGTAATCCCCCCAGAAAATGGTAGCGTCTGAAAGTAGAATTTCCCATAATGATCAAGCGGGAGGTTTAGAGCATTTTCACTTTGAAAATGCTCTGACGGACGATGGCGCGAGCCTCGTCCGCGCTAACGAGGAGTAAGCGAAATTCATTTTCGCCGCCAACTCCGAGTGCAGCGTTTCAAAGTTAAATTGTTCTAGAAGTGGTCCCCATTGTTCAGACAGGAAATAGCGGTTTCTTGGCTTGTTTTTTTCCCTTATCAGGCTGCCTTTAGCAATCCTTGTTCGTAGTGCATAGTTGGGGTTATACCGCCGAGGCTGCTATGCGGGCGCTGGTGGTTGTAGAAGTCAATCCGGAACTGCTCCCCAAAATTCGGGCAGGCGCGATAACTGCAACTGTCCGAATTTGACCACCCGCTTCAGTCAGTAGCATATTCGATTATAAGCTCCATTGTCACCGGTCGGCAGCTCTCGCGGGAGCGGCACGCGCCCCAGCCGGAAAGAATACCGGAAAACAACCCGGCCTGACCGCCAGCGCGAACGATGAGCAGGCCGTCGGGCCAGAATTTGTCAACCATATCGTTTTCCCGGCTTGTGGGCATGCCTTCGCCGATGCCTCCGGCACCGATAATAACATCCTTGCCGGGCCTTCTGAGATTGGCCCGAAGAGACTGCTCAATTTCTTTTCTGCCCCACCCTGCATTGCAGAATATGGCGTAATGTTCCGGACTGAGCAACAACGTGGCGGTGTTCGCTTCGCAAATTTTTGGGTGCCCGACAGTGAAGAGCGCGGCAGCGAGAGAGCGGCTGAGTTCCTCTGGCGTGCGGGAACGCTGATCCATGAACGGCTGCACCCCTTCTCCCTGAAAGAGGGTCACTGCGCTTTTCCCGGGCGCGATGCCGCGGGAAACGGAAAGGGGCACCCAGTCCGGGTCACTTTCATCTTCGGCGAAACAGCAGGTATATTTGCCCGGCCCGCCCAAGGTGGCGCGGTCAATGCCCCCTGCGCGCCCCCCTCCTATGTTCTGGGAAATGAGCTGCACGGCGCGGCCAATTGTGGCGTTGGCCCTGTTTCCCGGGCCAAGGGCGTTGATGCCGCTGTTCATCCCCAACTGACGGGTGACGGGGCCATTGACAATGATCACCGGGCCGGAAAACCATGTGGTGCATATCAATCCGTGCCAGCTAAAGAGCGGGTCAAGGCAGGCTTGCAGTATACCCAGCAGCAATGGCATGTATTCCGGTCGGCAACCGGCCATCACAGCGTTGATTGCCACCTTTTCCACGGTACAAGGGGCAAGGTTGGGCGGAATAAGCCCTATAANCTCATCGCGGTTACGCTTCGTGCCCCCAAGCATGCGCAGAACACGATCGTCCGTCGGCGGCACCACGGGCAGACCGTCAGTCCAACCACGATCATAGCAGGCTTCCACAGGGTCGTCCCAGGGGCCAAGGGTAATGGCTCGCGAGTGCAAGGAGTTGACGCCGTACCGGGCAGCCAGATGCTCGGCCACACCCGGTTCCCGGCTTTTCGACCCGCATCCGATACGCATGGCCGGCAGAGTTTCGCCCAGTAGAGGGAGGCCGGTAATGGCCCGCCATTCATCACGAACCCAGGAGACGCAACGACTGGTTTCCTTTCCGTTTACAAAGCGGATCAGGGTGGGAACAGCCTCTATATTCAAGGCAAAGGAATGGGCCAGTTCCGTATCGTCAAGAACACTGTCGAATTGTTCCGGGAAGGCCGGGTCATCCTGCGAGCAGACAACCACGCCCGTCCGGCTGGTCGCCAATTCCCTCAGAGCGGGCAGCACCAGCCTGCAGGTTTCGCACTCGCTTTTCACCACTACCACAAAACCGGTTGAGGGAAGGCCCAATTGCATGTTTCCTCCAAAAATCAGGCTGATTCGGACGCCCGCAACCCGGCCCGTTCGGTGGGGCATTGAAGGACTTGCACAATATCTTCCAGCGCAGCATCGGCAACAGCCTGTATTTCTTCTGTTGTTTTGTTTTGTATTGGGTGCGGAACATACACGATGGCCGGTTCAAAGGCGAGTGTTTCGCTCTGGGCCATTGCCGCATCCCTGAATTCCGTGGTCACCACGTTGACCCCGGCCACGCCAAGACGGTCAAGGGTATTCAGATCGTGCAGACTGCACGAGGTGCAGGAACCTCAATCCGAGAGGGCAATGACAACTGCGTGGGCTTCCGTGGCAATTCGTTGCAACAACTCGTACGGAGCCACCCGGGTATTGGTAGTTTTTTTGTAGCGCACTGGTGCAAAGCCCATTTCCCGCATTCGCAATTCCAGACGGTCAAGAAATTCATTGCCCCGCGCCTTGCCTATGTCCAGCAGGGCCACGCTTTTCCCTGCAAGGGAAACAGGCGGGGCAACACGTTCCCTGCGTATGCCAACCTGTTCGTTTGTAGGGTCGCGCAGAGGATACGGATAACTCATGGGGAACTCCTTATCGGGTATGCCTGCACATGACAGGAAACTGAACCATGATAATACGCAGCTGCTTTCCGCGCAAACAAAACCGGGAATCCTTGCCGGTGAATAACCTATTGAAACATTACACATAGAGCAGATTATATTTGAAACTCTACACTCGAAGTGGGCGAAAATGACTTTCGCCCACTCTCGTTTGTGCGGGTAACGCTTGCGCTGTTGTCCGGCAGAGCATTTTCAAAGTGAACATGCTTTATAGCACGTCGCTCAGGCGTCTGACATTTTCCCGCAGGCCTGATTCCGCTGTGTACCTTGGAATATAGCTCAAATCTTCCCGTGCCAAATCGGACAAATACATTCCGTACCTTATGGGCGTGCCCTGTCCTGTGAACGTAACTCTGCCTGTTTTTGGATTGATGCGGCGCAAAATGTCGACAATTTCGCCAAAGCTCAGGAAATCGGCGGGCACACCGGAGATATTGTACACAGGCTTGAGAGCCCCCGGTGCAATGGTCGCCAGAACAGTAGCGTGAGCGGCATCGCTGACATGCACCAAATGTACGCGGTCAGTTTCGCGCGCATCGTCAATGAGCACATCCTTGCCGCTTGCCGCGCTTTCTATTTTCTTAAGGCGCATGGCGTTGCCGGGTGTGGCCACTTCGCCTGCCCCATAGACCAAAGAATACCGGAGGTTCACGACCTCAAGGTTGTAATTGCGCCTGAATTCCCGCCCCAGTACCTCCCCGATGAACTTGGTTGCGCCGTACATGGAGACCTTGGGTGAAATATGGCAATCCTCACGTGTATCGACACGATCCGGGCTGCATACTCCGGCACTGGAGGCATTGATAACTCGCCTAGCCCCGATTAGCCTTGCCTGTTCCAACACAGTGGCAACGCCCATGATGTTCACCTGGGTCGCCTTGTAAGGTTCTTTGGCGCAAAGGGATGTCAGCAAACCGGCCAGGCTGATGACGACCTCGGGGCGGCTCTCTTCCATGGCCGAGCGCACATTTTCAACCTTTGTCACGTCACCCTGCAACCTGCGGACAGAAGAATTTTCCGCATCCGCAGGCACTGGTTTGAAATCCATAACCGTGACCCGATGCCCAAGTTCCGCAAGTTCTCTGGCGATAAATGCCCCCATGAAACCACCCGCCCCGATAGCCAGAATATTCATTAATAAATCCTCCTTGTTCCGGTATTTACTGTTTATATCAGGAAGCTTCTTCGGTTTCCGGCACGGCAAGCGCCTTGGTGGGGAAAAATTTGTCGCTCACATACGGCCCGGCCTGAATGACCACCGTCAATATAAACAGGCCAGCGGCAATGGGATGATCTGTCAGCATGAGCAGCGGATTTCCCCCGGTAATGATAAGCGCCTGCCGTAACGAGAATTCAAACTGAAAGCCGAGCACCAGGCCAATGACCATGGGAGCAATCGGAACGCTGAAATACCTGAATACAATACCCATGATTCCTGCGGCAAAGGTGACATAAAAATCAACGGGGTTCATTCGCCCGGCATAGGCCCCCAACATGCACAAAAGGCAAATGGTGGGCAAAAAGAGCTGCTCGGGCATGCGCAACAAATGCGCAAAAGCGCGCATGACAATGATACCGCAGGGAATAAGCAGAATATTGGCCAGGGTAAGGGTCAGAAACGCCGCATACACAGTAGACGGACTGTCTTGCATGAGGCGCGAACCGGGTACTATGCCATGCAAAATCAGGGTCGCCAGCATAATGGCGGTAACGGCGTCGCCCGGCAAACCCAGGGCAAGGGAGGGAACAAGCGCACCACCAGTAACCGCGTTATTGGAGGCTTCTGCCGCAATAATGCCATCCGGCTCTCCTTTGCCGAAATTTTTTCTGTTCGGCGAACTCCGCTGGCTTTCGCCATAAGCGATGAAAGCGGCGGCGGTTGCCCCTGCTCCGGGCAAAATGCCTATACCAGCACCAATCATTGAGGATTTGAGCAACTGCCAGTAACGGCCTTTATAGGCGCGAAATCCGGGTAAAATCAGTTTTTCGCAACGAATGGGGTTGACCTTTTGGGAACGGGAAATTGCATCCACCCGGGAGAGAATCTCGCTTATGGCAAACGCACCGACTACCACCGGGATAAGGTCGATACCGCTCATCAGGGCGAAGGAGTCAAAGGTGAAACGCATCTCGCCGGTAATCGGATCTTGCCCGATCAAAGCCAGTGCAAGACCGACAAACCCGGAGAAGATGCCCTTTATTTTCGAACCGCTGGCAAGGGTTGATATGCTGGACAGGCCAAGAAAAATGAGCGCGAACATTTCCACAGCGCCAAATTTCGAAGCAACACTTGCAAGCTGCGGTGCGGCCACCAAAAGCACCAGACAGGAAAACAACCCGCCCAAAACAGAGGACATGGTTGCCCAGCCAATGGCCTCACCCGCCTTGCCCTGCAGGGCCATGGGGTAGCCTTCTATCGCTGTTGCGGCTGACTGTGGCGTTCCGGGGGTGTTTATAAGCACCGAAGAAATGGAACCGCCGTAAATTGACCCTGCGTACACCCCAAGCAAGAGAGCAATGGCTGGCACGCTGCCCATGGTGTAGGTAAATGGCAGACAGATACTTATACCGACAATGGAGCCAAGCCCGGGCAGAGCGCCCAGCACCGTACCAAGCAAGGTTCCCCCGAATACCATCAGCAGGGACGTAAGGGAAAAAGTTTGCTGTAAAGCTATGATAAAATGTTCCATCTCATACCCCCCACGCAAAAAACGGCGCAGGCAAGATAATACCCATTGCCTTGTCAAAGATGTAAAAGATCAGAATTGATATGCCTACAGCCATTATTGCTGCAACAGCCTTGTTCTTGAACCCGAGATATACAGCGAAACAGAAGAAAAACAGGGATGCGGAAATAATGAAACCTACAATGCTTATTCCCACAAGCATTGCAAGAATCATTGCCAGCACTATAAGAACACTTTTCCAGTTGAAATTTTTATCCGCTGAAATCTTTCTGAACAGCGCCTGAGCGCACATGCATATGGCCATAAAGCACCAGCCGCCCAGGATGATTCGTGCGTAAAGCATTGTTGATGTATGTTCTGCGTTATTTGTAAGAAGATCCTGATACTGAGAATCATAGGTGTGCATGAAGAGGAGCGCACCGATAAGCAGCATGGCTGTTCCAAAAAAAATGTCATGGTACCTGTAATGCATAAGTTTCTCCTTAGAGCATTTTCACTTTGAAAATGCTCTGACGGACGAAGGCGCGAGCCTCGTCCGCGCAAACGAGGAGTAGGCGAAATGCATTTTCGCCGCCAACTCCGAGTGCAGCGTTTCAAAGTCAATCTGCTTTAGTTTCGCACGTACCGTACAGAACCATGGCTGTATTGAACATTATGAAATCAGTTTCCTGCACAACATCGCAAATCTGCAAACGCGGTGAAGAGGCCGGAGCCGCTCCACCGCGCGGTGTTTGTTCTATTCCTTGATAATGCCTGCGCGGATATAAATATCGCGCTGGCGCAGAATTTCTTTTTTGTACAGTTCATCAAAGCTCTTTGAGTCAAGGTATTTTGGAATGGAGTCAAATTTGGCGAAATGTTCCTTGAGTTCCGGAGAATTCACCGCACGTTCGCCAGCGGCGGCAAGTACGTCAATAACGTCTTTCGGCGTTCCCTTGGGAGCAAATATTCCCTGCCAGACATACGTATCAGGAGGATTCACTCCCTGCTCTTTGAAAGTGGGAATTTCAGGGTAATTGGGAAGACGTTCCGGAGCATACACTCCCAGAGGAACCAGATCATAGGTGCGGCCAATGGGGGTCATGTCACCATAAAAATGCGCATTACCGGAATTCATGGCCTGAACGCAGCCCACAGTGCCGTTGCTTGGAAGGTGCCCCACATCAAGCCCGAGTTCCTTAAAGAGCAGCAAGTTGCCCATGTGGGCGGGGTTGTTGGCGCCGGAAGTGGCATACCGGTATTTGCCGGGGTTTTTGCTCACTTCTTCGATCATGCCTTTTAAGTCCTTCCAGGGAGCGGATTTATGCGTCCAGAGCACTGTGTAGTCCTGCATGACCCGAAACACCGAGGTGAATGAGTCCGGGCTGTAAGGCAATTTCTGCAAATTCGGATACATGGCCATAGGCCCAAGTGGCCCGTAGAGCAGCGTGTATCCGTCAGGACGAGCGTTGGCGACCTCGGCCGAACCCGTTACACCGGATGCGCCGGTTACGTTTTTGACCACAACGTTCACGCCAAGCTCTTTGCTGAATACTGCGGCAAACGCCCTGGCCGGTATATCGGTTACTCCACCGGCAGCGTACCCCACTACAAGCACAATGGGCTTGTCAGGGTAAGCCGCCTTGAGTTCTTGGGGTTGCCACAGGAACAACACGAGGCTTAAAGCAAGTATGGCAGCTATAAATCTATTCTTTATCATGGTAAAACTCCTTGGGCATTCACCCTTTTCAGGGAGAGAGAGTCTGAATGCTTCCCTCCGTAATAACAAGGATTGTAAACACTCCTCTTCTTGACAACACAACCATCCTTTTGAGCACAAGTTTCAGAAAAGCACTTCAACAAACCGGCGAGCCTCCTGCCGCAGGGCCTGCATACATTCCCTGTCGGGCGAAGGGCAGTCGCGAATCGCATATTCCCTTCCCAGTTGTTCGTATTTGTTTTCACCGAGCCTGTGGTACGGTAAAAGTTCCAGGCTGGCCCCTTTCAGTCCGGCTGCAAACCGGGCCACCTCACGCACACTGGACAGGGTATCGTTAAATTTTGGAATAACAGGCATTCTTATGGTCACATGCAGAGCCGGAAAATGTTCAACAATAGCAGTCAGATTTTCTAAAATACGTTTATTGTCGACACCGGTAGCCCTTTTGTGCGCCTTCGGATCCATGATTTTTACATCCGCCAGAATGTGGTCAACAAATGGAATTACCTCGCAAATATCGACAAACGGGGCGTACCCGCAGGTTTCCAAAGCCGTTTCCAGCCCCAGTTTCTGAGCCTCTCGGCACAGGGCTGCTGCAAATTGCGGCTGCATCAGAGCCTCACCACCGCTCAGGGTAAGGCCGCCGCCGGAGTAGGAATAAAAGAGGGAATCCTGTTCCAACTTGTCCAAAACCTCCTGCACCGTTACCCAGCGCCCCAGCACACTCATGGCTCCGGTGGGGCACGTTTCCGCACAGCGGCCGCACCGTTTGCACCGGGCCCGATCCATTGCAAGAGCCTGCCCTTCTTTGCTTAATGCGCCGCTGCACACAGAAAGACAGGCTCCGCAGGATTCAGTGCCAAGGCATTTATTCTCCTTGCGGGCAATATCCGCCTCAAAACTTTGCGACTCAGGGTTACAACACCAAAAACAATGCAGCGGGCACCCTTTCAGAAAAACGGTAGTCCGAATGCCTGGGCCATCATGCACAGAAAATCGCTGCACGTTAAAAATAAACCCTTTTGGCTCTATTGCGGCGGTTCCACGCGACATTGTTTCTCCATTCTTTCTACCGATCAGAAAACATGCGTCTTCCGGAGATCAAAACGAGCGCTGTCCAGGGCAGCCAGCCGCATCACATTTCCGTATGTTCAACACGGGCAATGATTTCGTTTTGCAGGCCAGGGGAAAGATCTACAAAGTAGGCACTATACCCTGCGACTCTCACCAGCAGGTTTTTGTACATTTCAGGCTCTTCCTGCGCCTTGAGCAATGTCTCTTTTCTGATTACGTTAAACTGGATGTGCCACAATTTCAGGGCGCAGAACCCCCTCAGAAGCGCAACAAGCTTGCGGGTTCCCTCACGGCCGGCAACAGTATTCGGGCTGAGTTTGATATTGAGCAAACGCGAGGCGCGTTCCTTTAGCCCGGTGTATTTTGTATTGGCGTTGGAAAGCAGAACAGCGGTGGGGCCGTTGATGTCGGAACCATGCGAGGAAGAGGAGCCTTCAGAAAGATAGGTGCGGGCCCGTCTTCCATTGGGTGTGGCCCAAACAACCTTCCCCAGTGGAATGTGCGAGGTGACAGGAACATAACGCACATCAAGTTCCGAATTGTTGGTTGTGCTGTATTTGTGGGCAAATTCCACAGCAGTCTTTTCAACCATATAGCCAATGGCATCTGCATAGGGGTCGTTATTGCCGTACTTCGGGCATTGCATCAGTAATTGGCGGATGCTTTCATGGTCTTCAAAATCGTCGGCAATGGCGTTGACTACCTGCTCCATTGTCAGGCGCTTGTCGTCAAATACCAGTTTCTTTACGGCAGCAAGCGAATCAATGACCGTTCCGAGGCCTACAAGGTCGAAAAATCCCAGGCTGACCCCGCCAAGAACCGCATTCGTGTGCAGATCCTTGCATTGCGCCATGCTGAGGTCATGCAGGCAGGAAAAAAGAGGGGTTGCAACAGTGTGGGCACGGAGCTTTTCCACTGTTATCATTAAAACAAACGCATGCTTCAAAATATACTTGAACTGCGCGTCAAAGGCCTGCCACAGTTGCCCGAAATCGGAAAAGCCGACCGGGTCGCCTGTGGCAAGGCCAAATCGCTCGTCTGCATAGCAGCGCAATTTGCCATCGTTAAAGGCCATTTCAAGCACGCTGCCCAGATTCAGCCAGGGGCAGGGGTTCATGTAGGTATCCCAGTTTGGGGCGCGAACTTCTGAACACCCCGAGGTGGAATAGTCGTTGGCATCCTGGCGCGGCACACCTTTTTCAAGATAGAGGGGAATGATCTCTTCATCGTTGAAAACTTTGGGGAAACCCGAACCCTCCTTGATGGTTTCAGCAATTTCCATCAAATAACGTTCCGGGGAAGAGGAATGTATGCGCGCGGCCAAATCTGGATAATTAAGCGGAATTTCACGTTTTGAACGCAGAATCAGATAGGTAAGCTCGTTGGTGGCATCGCGCCCGTCCGGGAGTTTTCCACCTACGGTTACGGCCTCCCAGTGAGCGTACCCTTCATAAAAGGATGCGGCCTGAGGCGATACGCTTATGTTAATGTACTGGGCAATATTCAGCCATAAAGATTCGAGCAGTTCCAGAGCATCGTCGTCTGTCAACAAGCCGGATTCTTTGTCATTTTTATAGAATGGATAGAGAATCTGATCCAGCCTGCCGTTGCTGATAATGGCACTGGTTCTCTGCTCCAATCGCGAGAAGCACTGGAACATCCAGTGCGATTGCACTGCCTCGTAAAAATTGCGTGCCGGATGCTCCGGCACACGTGCGCACACTTCGGCCATGCGTTCCAGTTCCGCCTTTCGGGCCGGGTTGTTTTCGTTCCTTGCCATGGTGTGTGCCAATGCAGCATACCGGTTGGCAAAAAGGACAAGGGCATCACTCATCATAACCACAGATTGCAGGAAGGGCATTTTTTCAACTGCATCCAGCGGGTCAAGGGGATCAAGGGCCGCAATCCGTTCCTGGGCTTCCCGGCGTATATCTGCGAACCCCCTGTTAATGACCTTGCTATAATCTGGAACCCATTGCAGCGAAGAGCGTGTGGAAGCGGTCTGGGTGATGATAAATTTTTGATTGTAATAATCTTCTTTAAAAATCAGCCGTCTTGTTTCTTCCGGAACTGCTACGTACAGCCGATCAAGAATGGTCTTGCCTTTCCAATACGGTGCAATTTCCCGCATGCGCTCGGCATCTTCCCTGCTGAGTTCATACGTTCTGTTTTCACCCAACTCCAGTTGGTCTGCCACCCTGTCGAGAAAGGAACCTTCCAATTCCGGGAAGATGATGCCGTGGCGACCAGGCTTTCCGTCACACCGACCGGCGAGGAGATCGTCCGGCCCGATGTAGAGAGCAATATTTTTGGCAATATGCATCAGCGCCTTCGCCCAGCGGATGCTCAAATTCTCCCCTTCGGTTTCCCGCATGGATTCGGTAAAAAGAACGGCTCGTTCCATGCTCACTCGCGGCAAATTCTGAGCCCTGAGCCGTTCAAGCATACGGTAAATTCTGGCCCGCCCGGGAGTTATGCCTGTCTCCGGAGTATCATACAAAGCCCCTCGTATTATCCGCTCTTCCTGCGGGGTAAAGGCCTCCGCTCCCGTTATGTTAGGCATTTTGGTTCTCCTTGGAAAAACTGTTGATAAGGTATCTGGTGTTACATCCGGAACATAGCAAACAGCGTTCCAACAGTTTTGCGTGAATCACATTGTTAATTTGCTGGAATGACAAGATATTTGTGATACGCCCGAAGGCCCTGGAGGCGGCCAAGTGTTCAGAAACTGAACACTTGGCCAAACCCTGTGCGGATTTGTCATCAATCTGGACACAGCAATGCCTGGACGAACAATTTCCGTGACTGCTGCAGAAACGGCATCCGAAGGAACAGAGTGTTGCATAGCCCTTTGATGCGGGCATACAACCTGATGAGAGGAATGATTCCGGAAAGGTGGAGGTTCTAAAAATCGTGCCTGTTGAGTCCGAAGCTGACGATTTTTTTATACAGGGTAGTGCGCGACACACTCAGAAGTTTTGCTGCCTTTGTGACATTGCCGTTACTTTCTCTGAGAGCTGTTGTAACCGCATGGCATTCATGTTCCGCCAGCGAGCGCGGGACGGGTATTTTTGGGGCATCTGGGGAAGAATCTGTGATAGGGGAAAAGCAAGGGGGAGAGGTCTGTTGTTCAGTACGAAGGCTGTTCTGCGTATGGAATTCAGGTGGTGGAACCCGGTTGTCGGCCTGGGGTTTGCCCGTTGCCGCCAGAATGGCTGGCGGAAGGTGTAGTGGCCGGATATGCCCGTACCTTGACTGAACCGCTGCGTATGTCATGGCATTGCGCAATTCCCGAACATTTCCGGGCCAGGGATACTGCTCCAGAAGAGCCAGGACGTCATTGTCCACAAATAATTCAGGTTTGCCGAACCTGGCCTTAAAATGCTGCACAAGAACAGGAATGTCTCCATCCCTTTCTTGCAGACGAGGGATATGCAATTGTAAGGCATTTATCCGGTAATAGAGATCCTCGCGGAATAATCCTTCATTGAGCATACCCAAAAGGTCGCGGTTTGTCGCTGATACAAGGCGGAAATCTGCGTGTTTTCCTTTTGTAGCGTTTAGCCGCTGGACTTGTCGCGTTTCCAGCACACGCAATAAAGCGCCCTGTGAATCCAAAGGCAGATCTCCTATCTCGTCAAGAAAAAGAGTTCCACCAGTTGCCAGTTCAATCAGCCCGGCTTTCCCGCCACGCATGGCCCCGGTAAAGGCTCCGGGGGCGTATCCGAAAAGTTCCGACGCCACAAAATCTCTTGAAATTGATGCGCAGTTAATACAGATAAGCGGGCCATGCATTCTGGGGCTGCACCGATGCAGCCAGTTGGCAAAGAGTTCTTTTCCAACGCCAGTTGCGCCCGTGATCAAAACCGGCTCATTGGTTTCAGCCAAAAATTTGGCGAGTTCAATACAACGTAAAATCTGCGGGCTTTCACCAACAATGAGATGGCTGTCGCTTGCCACTTCGGCAGGCTCCTTCAAAGGAGCCTGAATCCTTTGCAGTGCGTGCTCGGCCTGCTCAATTTTGTCCCAAAGGGTATTCCACCCCTCTTTGCCCACAGAGATGAGCTGGGAAATGAAGCCTATGATTTCCCGCCTATCGTTGCGCAACGGGATCCGGTTGACGAGTATGCGCTGGTTTTCTCTGCCTCGAAGCACGGAACATTCGTTATAAAGCTCGGCAGTACCACTTTTTATTACAATGGGAGCGCGAGTAGACGGGAGAACATCGGTAACTTTTCGACCCAGAGCATCGCCGGGCTGTATGCCAAGATGGTCGGCGTATGGCTGATTCATGTAATGTATGACCAAATTAACGTCGCAGTAGTACACGCCAAAAGGCAACGATTCAAGAATGGCAAGCGTTGTTTTGTCAAAAACAAAGTTATCATTGGCGTATTGCTTAGTCATACCACTTCCCGAACTCATATTATGGGGCAGCCAAAGACTGCTTGGGTATACATATTTTATTAAAACCACTGATTATCAAGACATTGAAGATGGTAATATAATAGCCGTTTTTATGCAATAATCCAAGTCCGGCTGCTGCAATTCTCCTTTTGCCTGACCGTTCAGTTTCCCTGCCTGCAAGTTGCACTGTTCGAGTTCTTTTTTTGTTTTTTCCAGAGAGCAGATGAATTACATCAGCCAAACGGAATGGTTTTACTCCCCCATTCACGGCGCTTCATTCTTACCTCAAAGGAATGGAAGAACACCACATTAACGTGGAGGCGCTGTTAACGGGGTCAGTATACTAGCTGACCTTACCCCATTTTTAGTACCATTCTAAAAGTGAGCCTTCGGCTTTTTTGGCGAGTTATGCCCAGCGAGTTGCCATTCACCGGACTGGGTATGCGGTTGGGGAATGTACGACGCAGGGGTTTTTCAAAACACCTGTGGTTTGGGTGCGCAATCGTTTATATCATCACGCGGCTTAAGACCTTCAAGAAATA